>ERZ779866.2546-NODE-2546-length-16169-cov-14.155083_pt1 | contig 16169 bp, 23 predicted proteins | sample MGYA00511248_ERZ779866 | MGnify/ENA primary metagenome ERZ779866 (study PRJEB29588, sample SAMEA2155758) | human gut metagenome | biome: human gut; feature: human-associated habitat; material: faeces | place: Denmark | collected 2008/2010 ... | reverse complement strand
CATAGCAGCCGCCTTCAAAGTTGAACACGCCGTTGTCGTCCCAGCCGTGCTCGTCGTCGCCGATGAGGCTACGGTTGGGGTCGGCGGACAGGGTGGTTTTACCGGTGCCGGAGAGGCCGAAGAACAGGGCGGAATCGCCATCGGGTCCCACGTTGGCGGAGCAGTGCATGGAGAGCACGCCGGCCTTGGGGAGCAGGTAGTTCATGACGGAGAACACGCTCTTCTTCATTTCGCCTGCGTACTGGCTGCCGGCGATCAGGACCATCCGCTTATCGAAGTTGACCAGGATAGCGGCTTCGCTATGGACGCCGTCCACCTCGGGGATGCACTTAAAGCCAGGGGCTGCGATGATGGTGAAGCCGGGGACAAAGGCGTCCAGCTGCTCCTTGGTGGGACGGAGGAGGAGCTGATGCATGAACATATTCTGGCTGGCCAGCTCGTTCACCACCCGGACGGAGAGGGCATACTTGGGATCTGCGCCGGCAAAGCCATCGAAGATAAAGATCTCCCGGCCCTGGAGGTAAGCGGTCATTTTGTTGTAGATGTTATCGAACTTTTCAGGGGAAATGGGCACGTTGACCTTGCCCCAATCGATATCGTCATGAATGGAGGGTACATCCACCACAAAGCGGTCATCCGGAGAGCGGCCGGTATATTTGCCGGTGGTCACAACCAGAGCGCCAGTGCTGGAAAGGGTACCTTCACCCCGAGCCACCGCGCGCTCGGTGAGCTGCGCGGGTGTAAGATTACGGTAAACCGCCTTCGGGGCGATAATACCAAGGGATTCTACATAAGCCTTCATGTCGTTTCTCCTTTCACAATTGCAATTACCAACAGGCGGAGGCTTCAAATTATGCCCAAAGCCCGCAGATTCTCTCGTATATCATTGTATCCTATTGCCAACGGATTTGCAAGAACAGGGAGTAAAAATCGCAAAAGGATGAGTTTGTTGGGGAAGAAAAGGTTCGAAAAATTGTAGGAGTACAATACATATTGGACAGTTGAATAAAAGAGGAAGAAGGATAGGGCCTCATCGGTTATAGTTGAGTTACCACACACCAACTTGACGAAAGGGGGGGCCATATCCTTCATGAGCAAGAGTATAACACAGGACATGGCGTATCGGCAATCTCTGATGAAATATGCAGAGAAGTACGGCGTCAGCCGTGCTAGCCGGAAGTACAACAAGAGCCGGTCGTACATCTACTTCTGGAAATCCCGCTGGGACGGAACGGTGCAGTCCTTGGCCTGCCGGTCCCGGCGGCCACACAGCCATCCAAACCAGCACACAGAAGCGGAGCTGAAATTGATCCGGGACATGCACCGCCGCAACCCCAACCTTGGCATGGTGGAACTGTGGCACCGGCTGCGGTTGCGGGGATATGTTCGGCGTCCGGAGAGCTTATTCCGAGTCATGCGCAAATTGGGACTGTTTCCTGCGATTGTGAAGAAAAAAGTGTACAAACCTAAGCCCTATGAGCAGATGACCTATCCTGGTCAGCGGGTCCAAGTAGATGTGAAGGTCGTACCCCGAAGGTGTATCGCTGACCCGCAGCTGCGTTTGTACCAGTATACCGCCATTGACGAGTTCACACGGCTGCGCTTTCTGGCTGCCTATCCTGACCAAACGACCTACGCCTCTGCTGATTTTTTGAAAAGGTTGTTCAAGTGGTATGCCCGCCGGGGCATCCAGGTGGAATGCGTCCAGACGGACAATGGCTTTGAGTTTACCAATCGTTTTTCCAACAGCAAGCGGGATCTGCCCACGCTATTTGAAGTCACGGCATCCAAGCTGGGCATCCGTCACAAGCTTATCCGCCCCTATACACCCCGCCACAACGGCAAGGTGGAACGCAGTCACCGGGAGGACCAGAAACGGTTTTATTCCTGCCACAGCTTTTATTCCCTGGATGACTTTGCAAAGCAGCTCGCCATCCACAACCGCAGCTCCAACAACTTGCCTATGAGGCCCCTCGGCTGGCGTTCTCCCTCAGAGTTCACTGTCCAACATGTTTGACAAACCTACAGTTGGGGAAGAAAAGGTTCGAAAAATACCCTTGACAACGGCTATGTCTCCATGCTATGATAGTACGTGCCGTGTGGGTGATTTGTTTGTTATGCTCATGAACGTCGCGGGGTAGAGCAGTTGGTAGCTCGTCGGGCTCATAACCCGGAGGTCGGGGGTTCAAGTCCCTCCCCCGCAACCATTTGGTTGCCCACCGGCGCCATATTTGGCGGCGTAGCTCAGTTGGCTAGAGCATTCGGTTCATACCCGGAGTGTCATGTGTTCGAGTCACATCGCCGCTACCACTTACCTTTGACTGCTTAGATGCAGCAGCAAAAAAGCCCGAAAACTCGGGCTTTTTTGCTGCTCTACACTCGTTTTTCATAAACTGCGCAACCATGGATGCAATCGAACCTTTCTTCGGAGTTCCCTTGATCCGAACACATGAGAGAACCCTATGCATGCTACCTTTATCAAAGACACAATTTCCACTCCCCCACAAATACTTTCGGTATGATACCTTGGAGTTTTATAATCCTCAAGCATTGTTTAAAAATTGGGGATAGCTTTCTTGCCGGGTTGATGGTATTGTTGCTTGCTGCAAGGAGGGCAAGCACATGCGAAACATACTATTGGATATCTTCCATGGCAACATCACACCGAATGAAAAAGTATTTAAAAAAGACCCGGAATACATCGAGGCGGCTAAGATACTCTCTGACTCAGAGGCCCATCTCAAGAGCATACTGACGGATGAGAGCAAAGAACACCTTGACGCATATGACAAGGCCCATTATGAAATCAGCAGCTTCGATATGGAGAATGCTTTCATCGAGGGGTTTTGTATGGGCGCCAAGGTTATGCTGGCTATCTTTTCAACAGACGATGAGCCGCAAATCCCCATGTGATGAGCAAACCAGACTTCACCCAGCAAAGGCAGATACGGAAAACCTAAATCCGTATCCGCCTTTTTTCGTTGCCCCGAACAACGTGAAGGTGGGCACGACAGGCGGCTTGAATCGGCGCCAATATGCAATTAAACCAGCAGTTCAATGACGGCGTTCTCTCCGGACGCTATGATACTCATACAAAGAAAACAAAGAGGTGAATATCATGAATCTAAAAGAAGCATTCCGTTTCCAGAATAAGCTGGGTACGCTGATGGAAGAAGCGGAGCGCATCCTGAATAATGAAGCCAACATTACAAAGGTCGAAAGCACCTATCTTCGCCGAAAGGTGTTTGACGGTGCGGAAAACGAAACCCTGGTGGATACGCCGCCCACGGAGTTTGCAGAGGATATCACCGGGCTCGTCAGGTTCCTTATTTACCTGATGAACCAGCGGGAAAAGCTCAGCAAATCCATTCATGCCGCAAAGAGCGCCCTGCCCATCGATATGGATTCCGAGATCGGCTTAAACGCCAAGCGTCAGGAGATCGCACGGGTACTCAAGCGAATGGCGGATATACGCAATTCCGAGGTTCTCATCAGTGGCGGCGGCACCGGCTACCGTTTCAATCAGGAAGGCAATCAGGTGGTCTACCGCTGCGACGTCAAACGGGTCACCACCATAAACTTCGACCGCAAAGCCGTAAAGAACTATGCCGCCGAGATGAACCGCAGGGCAGACGCAGTATCTTCGGAGCTGGATCGCTGCATGGTCAACTCTGAGGTGGCTTATGAAGCGCCCTTTGACGTAAACGACAGCTTTGCCGAGGTATTCGAAGCCTTTGTGCAAAGACCGGCTGAGGCGTAACACTTCACCGTTACCGGCTGCTTTGGTTACGGCAGGAGCGGATTGCACGGATACCGGTTCAGGTGCAGATGAACTATAACGCTGCATATAAAATGATGAGAGAAGCTCTTTAAGGAGAGTTGCATTCCTCCCTCCCCCGCTTCCGTCATCATCCGGCGTCAATCGCATATGTGCCAATATGTGAATTCGTCCAGCGATCGTCAACCTTACGTCTCCATCTTCTGAATGCGTCTGGAAAACGCAATGAAAGATACTATGAATTGCCTTTCAGCAGATGTGACATGCTATGCGCTGCTGGAGCTTTCCGAGGAAGCGCCTCATGCGCACAGCATCGGCAAAATGGTGGAAGTGTATTTCTGCTCCCGCCGTATCCAAAGCAGCCGGCGCCAAAAATGATTTGAGCAGCGGGGCTCATCCCGCTGCTCCAGCGTGATCATATTTGATTTTACGTTTGCAGGGATCAGGATATCCTCCATCGGTACCTCCAGCAAAGCGCCAAGAGCGTACAGATTGTCCACGGTAGGCAGGCTCTTTCCGCGCTGCCATTTGTAGATGGCCTGGGGCTCCTCAAAGCCAAAGTAGGCTTGCAGATCCCGGACAGTCATGCCGCGTTCCTCGCGCAGCCGTGCGATGTTCTTCCCGGTTTCAACCATATCGATCACCGGGAACGGCTTGTGAAGCATGGTTCTCGCCTCCTTCGCAATGTCGTGTTTCATTATTTTACCTGTTAGCAACCAAATTCGCAATACCTGCACGAAAAGGAGGAAGCTTATGGGCAACAATTTTTGCAGAAACTACATTGAGTTGGAGCAGTTTTCCTTGCTGTATGACCACTTTCTCTTTATCGATGTACCTGAATACTATGCCGATCATCTGTTTATCAGGCATAAGGTGAGAGTACATTTCGGCCTGGAAGCTGCACATGACGACCATCCCTATGTCGTGATCTTCTGCAAGATTAAGAAGAAGGACAGGCAGGCTTTCCTGTCTGCACTGAATGACCTGCACATTAAGATGATGCTTTGCGGCTACCCCGGATATGAGGATTTCTGCCGCTCGTTCATCGAAAAATTTGATCGTGATGATAAACCGGCTCGGAAAAGGAGGTGCAGTACAAATGAGGTTCGTTCCGCTTAAAAAGCAAAGCAAACGTGCACAAAAGGCATATCACGACAAGCAGCGCAGTTCATGGAACGGCGTGGTACCTGTGACAAGGGCAATACCGAATAAGAGGGCTTATGACAGGAGCAGAGCTAAACAGACAGATCGAAGCGACCGAGCAGCGGAGAGTTGAGCTTCTGCCTCCAGTCCCAAGGCGCAAAACAGGGCGGGCCTACCGGCGCATGATGAAAACCAGGAAACACAGTGCGCTGTTCAAAATTGTCACGGACGGATACAGGCCCCATGCCGGCTATGTGGACTGGACGGAAGTTGATGGAAAGTGGATGCCTACCGGCAAATACATCAAGTATCCCAAGAACAGCAACAGCCAACGCTGGTGGAAGAAGTATTCAAACAAAAAAGTTCGAAAAAATATGAATCTTCCCCAAAAAGGAAATAGCTACCGCCGGGTCTTCGATTACTGGTGGACGCTATACTGATCAGAAGATACACTAATGGTCTCCCCCGTCTGTCGATAACGACAAAAGACATCAGTGAAGCCAAATCGAATAACAATCACTTCTTTCTGAGGGACTCTTGCCTGATCATCGGTACGATGCGGCTTATAAGCTCATAAGCGATCCTACATTCCTCTTCATCGAGATTTTGTATTTGTGCTGTCAGTACACTGTGCAGGCTACCGGTTTCTTTCGTCCTGAAAGACGGGTCCAGCAGCTCCTCAATGGGAACGGCAAGCACTCTTGATATTTTGTACAAATTGCCAATGGAGGCCATCTGCCTCCCTCTCTCTATGTATCCCATATAACTGGACGAGATGTTGATCTTGTCAGCCAGTTCTTCCTGGGTTAAGCCACGCAGCTCACGGTAATACCGTATGCATTCCCCTGACCGCGGAAACGGCAGGGGCGTTTTTCTCTTCTGGGGCATATAGCATACCTCCTCTTAGATAAATTGTATCTAAGAGAAGGATTCTGTATTAGAAGCTATGCACCCCATAAATTAAGACATATAGACTGTATTAATGGTAAATAATATTGCCTTGCCTGTTCATAACAGAGCAAAAATGCTCTAAGGCGGCCTCAAGTCTGGGATCGTAATAAAGAGCAGGTAATTCTAATCCCCGTTCTGTCAGCACTTCCCCCGTGATGAGCATCCCATGAGCGCTTCGCCATTGGAAGGATCATCCAGCCATTGCTCCCGCAGAAGCAATGCTGTAGAGATCAGAACATATTCAGGGAGTATTTGGAGTTCCCTATACAGTTCGTCTGAAATAAAATGTTCGTTCATAGCATTTCTCCTTTGCCATATAGTCTATATGTCTATATAAGCAAGATAAATCGCCTTTGTAAACACCTTCTACAAACAATGCCATATAGCGATAAAAGTAGTCACGAACCGACATTTGTAATATCCATCATTCCACTATAGGAGGTAACCCATATGAACAATTTCCCCAGCAGAGAACAGGTGCAGGCCCTTCGTGAGCGATACCCTCCCGGTACAATAATCCAGCTCACCGCAGATATGCAAGGCGAACGCTTTCAGGCTGGAGATATCGGAAAAGTTACTTCAATTGACGATGCTGGCCATATACATCTGACCTGGCTAAAAGGCGGCTCCCTGGCAATCATCCCCGGCGTGGATTCTTTCCGGGAGATTCTTGCGGAACCTCTCGATCTTAACCCATATCTGGATAAAGGCAATCTGAGGATTAACGGATATTATGTGGATGCCTGCACAGATAAATATGTGCCATTTCGGTGCCATAAACCGTTAGATAATCGGATTCCCAAAAACGGAAAAAGTCCCGATCTACGGGACTTTTTCTTTGTTTACCTTTGACAGAATAGATGCACGCCAAAAACACAGTATATGGTGTCTGGAATGAGTATTAAATACTAAATATAGAATTATACGCTCAAAGAGGTTTGCTTTGGAGTTTTGATTCGAACACCTGACGAATTAACTCAAACTGTGAGAGCTATTCTTCTTTGCTTAATGGGATCAGCTCAATTCGCTCCAAGGTGTGGAGCGAATTGGGAAACTCGAGATTCAATATAGCCTTGCGATCTTCGTCATGAATGCCCAGTGCATTCATGCCTTGTTCAATGTCCCAACCAGTATAAGACAGCAGGTTGGTTAAGCACTCAGAAATAGCCTTAATTCTTGCCCTTGTTTCGATTAGCAAACTCAAATTTGCCATTTCCACCAATACCTCCGGAATATTGTTCTCCATGACGGCCTCCTTGTGAAATGCGATTTCACTATCAGCTTCTCAAAAATCCGAGTAGAACTCAGTCATGTCATCCAGTCTTAGACAAGCGAGCCTGCCGGGGAAGCTAAAGCCTGATCCGCAGTCGATGCCGATCATGTTTTTTCCTTTCCAGATTTCCAACGGAATAATGTATCGTTGAAAATGCTGCGTGGGTGTATGGCCGAAAATCAGAGTTTTTCCTTCCGGTACCCTGGTGTGGATGACATCCCTGTTCCAAACGGCAAACTCCCTTTCATCGGCATATTTCTGCCCCTCAGAATGATAGTTATCAGCAATCGTCGCATGTGCAAGGATGAAGTCCCGTCCTGAAACGGTTACTTCAATGTTGACTGGGAGAGCATCCAAATACTCGAAGATCTCCTGGCGCACGGTCTTTCTGATCCGTTTGAGATATTGATGGGTGCAGGCGCCGCCATTATGGTACCAAAGCCGCAACCTGCGTTCTTGCTTTCCGTTTCCCTGCTCATTTCCGGCTACAGTGAGATCGTACAGGGCAGCCAGCATCATGTGCTCATGGTTTCCAAGGAGCATCTTGATGTTTGGAGTATCCATGATCTTGCGCAGTATCCGTATTCCGTCCGGGAACCTGTCAATCACATCGCCAAGTATATAGAGTGTGTCATCCGGCGAGAGATCCAGTTTTTTCATCAGATTGTCAAATCTGCCTTGGTTCCCGTGTATGTCCGACATTACATAGATCATTGCTTATCACCATCTTTCAGAGGGCAGTTCCTCACTAACTGCTTTAATGCGCCAGAGAAAGCTTCAAGGGTTCCCTTTCCTTTGAGGAGGTCGCTTGCTGTGTTCAGGAGCAAGCCACAAGGCGTATCTGTACTTGCTTCTCTTTTCTCGAGGAAGAGCGGGCAGACGTGCGAGTGGGTAAAGCCACCTTCAGCATTTAAGAAGCTAACGGTGATAGAAGCGTCCGAGAAATCCACAGGAAGTGAACGGACGGCAATCTCCTGCTTATATGCTTCCCACTCGGCTTTTGACGTCTCGACAATTCCCCAAGCGCTTTCATCACCAATCAGACACACGACATCACCGCAGTTGAACGGGTTCGGGACATCGATGTACTTTTCTTCAAACCTCTCCGCTCCCCAATCTTCAACCCGGTCTGTTTCTTCAGCAGGCATTTCATTCGAGTGAAAGAACAGGATGTTCCCGGAGGCGTCGAACTCTGCTTCACTGAGCGGCTGGCTGGTAAAGGCAATCTCAACATCCTGGTTTTCGGGTTCATTCCATACCCGTGGATTCATGCGGACGGAAATTGCCGGATGGTCGTTTTCTCCGAACATCCTGTTCTTTTCAATTCGACAGGCCGTCCGATCTTTGGCCTGCACCTCTGCCGCATGAAAGGTGCCGTAGTAGCCATGGGAACACCAGGCGCCATCGTTTTTGCAAAACAGCGAATAGACCAGGCCGCTCCCGCCTGATTGGAACAATGAAAGAGCGCGCTGCTCATACGAGATCCGTTCGCGTATCTGCTGGTTCAGCACAGAGTCGTTAGTCTTTTCAGAGATTTCATTCAGCAGGTGATGTTTCTCAACCATGCTGTTTCCGAGGTGGTAAGTGATAGTTGCCATCTCGGATGCAGTGAATTGTCTGTTGGTTTCCGTCATCAAAGCCGTTACGTCTTTGGAAAGAGGCAAACGCTTCATCATCGTTTCTCCATTCCTTCGAATTGGATGAGGTTTGTTGGCGGGGTATCCAATATTCCAGTCACTGTCTGGAATATTCAATTCAGCCCAGCCTGAAACCTTCGCGCTCTATGTTCTGGTACAGGGGAAGTACCGGCAGCCACCTTTCATACTCATCGTTGGGTATAAAATTGAGGTCAATGAAGATGTTGTATTTGAGGCCGATGTCGGAGACGATCTCACTGCGCCGCTTGACTTTGCTGCCCAATTCTTCCTTTGAACAGTCAAGAAGCACCGCCACATTGAGATCCGAGTCAATATCAAAGTCGCCCCGTGCGTAAGAGCCGTACAACACAATCCCTTTCAAATCATCCTTGAAGTGAGCGCATACTTGCCGGCTGATGTCGCGTATGGCTTCCTGAAATATGGCAGGCCGCATTGCTTAAACCTCCTGTGGCTTCAAACGATAGAGCGCTTCTTACACATTGACCCGCGGAGTATATGTCCTGTTTTCAAGGCGCCGTTCAGCTTTCCGGACGTCGCCCAGCAGCTGCTCCATAGAACGAACAACGGTCTGGTTGTTCTCCAACCAGGCAACGACAGGCGCTGTAAGTTCGATATCATCTTTGGCGTCCCTGCGTCGTTGCCGTATTGGCGCCGATTCAAGCGCCTGTCGTACCCACCTTCACGTTGTTCGGGGCAACGAAAAAAGGCGGATACGGATTTAGGTTTTCCGTATCTGCCTTTGCTGGGTGAAGTCTGGTTTGCTCATCACATGGGGATTTGCGGCTCATCGTCTGTTGAAAAGATAGCCAGCATAACCTTGGCGCCCATGCAAAACCCCTCGATGAAAGCATTCTCCATATCGAAGCTGCTGATTTCATATGCTGCTCTGTCCGCCCATTACGGATTTGAAGCAGTGTTCTGCAATCCTGCTTCAGGCAATGAAAAAGGACTGGTAGAGGGTTTGGTAGGCTATATCCGCCGCAATGTCTGTGTTCCGGTTCCGCGGACAGAAGATATGGACGAGCTAAACCAAATGCTTCGGGAAAGGTGCCTGAAATATCTGGACCACCAGATTCGCGGAAAAGAGGCCACCGTTGGAACCATGCTTGCTCAAGAGAAGGACGTACTATATCCATTGCCCGGATATCCCTTTGATCCATGTAAGCGCACTTACGGAAGAGTAGACCGATTCTGCACCGTCCGCTTTGATACCAACAACTACTCGGTTCCTGCGGCATATTGTGGCAAAGAAGTATCCATAAAGGCAGGACCCGAAACGGTATCGATTTATTTTGAGGGCAAATGTATTGCTCAGCACTGCCGCTGTCTGGAGAAAAAGCGGAACATCTATGCGCTGGAGCATTACCTTCCGCTGTTGGAAAAGAAAGGACGAGCGGTCTTTTATGCCAGGCCGGTACAGGAAACACTTCCGGCGCACTTTCTCCAATGGCTCCGGACACAGGGTTTATCTCCTAAGGAGTTGGTTGAGATTCTCAGCCGCTGCAGAGATGAAGAGTGTGAAACTATTATGATGGAGTCAGCCTGCCATATTCCCCCTGTTCGTATTGAAGATACCGTTGTGGTGCAAGCAGTGGATTTACAAGCCTATGACGCATTTCTGTATGGAAAGGCAGGCACCGCAGTATGAACACCGTTGATGAACTGATCCGATTCTATGCAAAGCAGCTGAAAATACCGTCATTTACAGAATACCCTGATGTTCTGCGACAGGCAGATCCGTCCGCCGGATTTGCCGAGCTCCTGCTGGAGCTTATGAAAATGGAGACTGCCTCCCGGCAGGAAAACCAAAACAGAAGGCGATTAAAAGCGGCCGGTTTTCCCTACACGAAAACCATGGGAGAATTCGACTGCAGCCAGCTAAACGAAGCAATTTCTCCTCTGTTTCTGCAAGAGCTTGCCAGCTGTCAGTTTATTCAGAACAAACAGAACGTGATCATGATCGGCAACCCCGGACGGGGTAAAACCCATCTCGCCATTGCTCTTGGATTGAAGGCCTGTACTTACGGTTACAACGTCCTGTTTAAGAATGCGGCAACGTTGTCAACGGAGCTGTGTGAAGCCAAGAATAATTACCATCTGGGCAAGCTGGAACGAACATTAGCCAGAGCCGATCTGCTGATTTTAGATGAACTGAGCTATCTCAGCTTTAACCGCCACCAGTCGGAGCTTCTGTTTAAAGTCATCTCCGACAGAAGTGAGAAAAGCAGTACCATTGTGACAACAAATCTACCATTCTCAAAATGGACAGAGCTGTTCGAAAACACCACCATGGTAGCTGCTCTGATTGACCGGCTGACATTCCGCAGCCATGTTCTGGACATGAATGACGATTCTTACCGTTTGAAAGCTACCATGCAGAATAAGCCTTAGCAAACGTATCCGGCACGGTTTCTTAAATGGTTTGTAGAAAGCCTCAGACTACGTGGATCAGAAGAGTACATCTTCATTATATCCATGGCTAAGGTAAGTGCACGTAGAATATTGGACTTACCTTCATTGCTTTTTCCGACCAGAACCGTCATGTGGTTTATTTGTATTTTACGTGCATTAGTGATACTTCTATAATTAACAACGGAAAAACTCGATAGTTTCATTGAGAATCTCCTAATATATATCAAGTATTCAAAGCAAAACAACTAACATTTCAATAATCTAAGTATACATCTTAATTGGAACAATATCAATCAACATTCGATAAGTATAGGGCTTGGTACGGTCAAAAAAGATGCATGTAGTGATGGAGATATTGGGGGAAAACACGCTGCTCGGCATAAGGATAACCGAAACACCTGAATTTCCCGTGCGGCCGCCCTAATGTGTCAGGGGTTCAAATTGGCTGGAATTTATGCTTATAGGGACAACCAGGCTGGAAGAATTATTTCGTATGCTTCAGAATATAGGCTTCTACCGCATCCAAAAACCGCCTGGCATTCTCAATTTGCTGTGCCGTCTCATCCCGTGAAGCAAGGTAGAAATCATCATAATCGCTGGAATTGCGGATGGCGCTGGCGTTCATCAGCATATCGGAGTATTCTCTTGAAAAACGGCCTGTATGGACATACTCCCGCTGAAAATGGCTGATGACGGCGGAGTGCTTTTTATAATCCACCCTTTCAAGGGCAAGCAATGCGCGGGCGGCATGGAACATGGCATAATATGCCCGATTGTTGCCGCTTTTATATTCTCCGGCGGCGTGCAGCACGCCTGCTGCACGAACCATGTCCTTGGCTTGCGACAAACGGTATTGGGAAAGGTCTTGATGGATATCGTCAGGCACTCAGCTTCACCCCTTCCCGCTCGATGTTCTGATAAAAAGGGAGGGCAGGAAGCCACTTCTTATAATCCGCATAGGGGATGCAGACAAAACTTACGACTTTCCCGTAATCCAAGCCGATGTCCGTTGCGAGGGGAGCAAGCTGGCCAAGATATTTGCCTACATCCTCACGCCTGCAATCGGCCAAGATAGCAATATCGATATCGGATTCCTCATCATAATCGCCGCGCGCATACGAGCCAAACAGGATAGCGCTTTCCAAACGATCCTGGAACAATTCCCGCACACCCTTGGCCACGTCATGCAATATGCTGTTGAGTATCTCCTGCGGCATAGGCAATCCTCCTTGTAAACAGTATATCCTATTCTTCAGGAGATATCAAATGCAACAATACACCAAAGTGCGCGTATTCGCCGCTGTGTGGCCTCAAAGATTCTGAATTGCGGGGGCAGCGCAGTATTTCTGCTTTGAACGCGACATACCCACAGGGCACACGGCAGGCGCGTGGCGTGCTTTTTGAGCCTATTTCACCGAAATAATGGAAAATCAGCCTTCAAATAACGCCCGTTTTCAGCAACTTTTTCAGCCCATAATAATGAGAATGTTCCCGGCTAAAACATACAAACCAAACGGCTCAAATAAACTGCCCATTAATCGGCAATGCAACATCGTTGGTATTTTGGCCTTCTGGCATGAGCCAGCGTGAGGGGATGAGGCAGATTCTCCATAAAGCCCAGATGATATGAATGAATTGTAAACGATCTCGCATCCATATTGACTTCTCTGCACAATAGGATTACATTCATAAGTATAAGCGTGATAATTGCAGCATTGCAGCATTGGAGGATTCGATATGAAGGAGACCCTCAATCCCAACGAATGGATCATGATGGAGGCCCTGTGGGCGGAAAGCCCCGCAACCCTGGGCGAGACCATCGCGCGCATCGGGGACAAGGTGAACTGGAGCTACAAGACCTATCAATCCTACATGAACATACTGGAGAAAAAGGGATTTGTCACGGCGGTCAAGCGGGGCAGGGACAAGTTCTATTCCCCGGCCATGAGCCTCGAGGCCTGCACCGAGCGGGAGAGCCGGGCGATCCTCAGCAGGATGGAATCCCGCTCATTGGGTCTCATGGTCACCAGCATGGTGCGGGAAGGGGACCTGTCCCATGAGGACAGGCTGGAGCTCATGGGAATGCTGGAGCGGATGCTCAGGGAGGAACAGGATGGAACGGATCGTTGACGCCCTCATAGAGGTGAGCATATACGCTGCGTTTCTGGCCGCGGGGATGTTGCTCTTCCGGGCGCTGTTCCGAAAGCGCATCTCCCCCAAGGTGCAGTACCTGATGTGGATGCTGCTCATCCTGCGGCTGGTGCTGCCCGTGACCATCGAGAGTGGATTCCATATCCCTGACCTTTTCCCGAAAGCGATCCCCGCAGCGCAGGAGCAGGCGGTACTCGATTCGCCTGCGTAAGCTTCGCCCGGCTCCGCGCTTGATTTGCCATACGAAACTGCGAAAAATGCCGCCGACGCTTCCGCCGACGGGGCTGCGCAGCCGGAGCGGATGATGGCGGAAATGCGGAAGCCCATCGAATGGCGCTTGATTGCATTCTGGGTTTGGGCGGCCGGGGTTATGCTGTCCATCCTCTGGATGATCGTCGTGAAGGTGCGCTTCTATGGAGCGATGCAGCGAAGCCTGACCGATCTGCCCCGCTGGGCATACCGGCTCTATGATCGCTGCTGTGAGGAGCTCCATGTAAAGCCCATGGCCCTCTGGCCGGTGGAGAGCGCAATATCCCCGGGCATCGCATTCTTCGGCGGGCCCGTGCTGCTCATGCCTGCCGCGATGCAGGAGGAGGAGAAGCTGCGCTTTGCCTTCCTCCACGAGCTGACCCACAGGAAGAACGGCGACCATCTGATGACGGAGCTTCTGAACCTCCTGCGGGTGGTGTATTGGTTCCATCCCATCGTGCACCTCAGCTTCCATGAGATGCGCGCCGACATGGAGACCGCCTGCGACGCGGCGGTGATCTCCCGGATCGGCCGGGAGAAGAAGGGCAGCTACCTGACGGCGGTGCTGGAGCTGTTCTCCTGCAACACGCAGCCCCAGCTGGGCATGAGCCGGATCAGCTCAAAGCGCATGGCGAAGCGGCGCATGGAGGGGGCGTTCATGCGGGGGAAAACCACACCGCTGGGCAGAGCGGGGGCGCTTCTGATGGTGTTGGCGCTGCTGCTGGGCTGCTTCACCACGGCCTGCCAATATGGGCCTAAAGTCCCGCCTACGGCGGAGAGCGCCGCCCAAGAGACGATTAACGGCGTTGTTTTGGAGCCGGGGGAGGCGGGGAGCCCCGACGAATCCGATACAGCGGATGTTTCGACCGTTGGTGGGGTGGAAGGGCCCGCGAGCGTGGAAGTGACCGTAGAAAAGATCGATGGTACGGCTTCTTCGCCTGTATCCATCCCTGACATTGCCGACCTGAAAGACGTTCGCATTGCCGCGCCTTTTCTCCCAACGGGAGGCGACCATGAACTGTTCCATTACGATATCTATATCGATACGAACGGCACCGTACTCGATTCCTCGATGGTGATGCGCACGAACGGCGAGGATTCCTATAGAAGGCCCGGAACCGATCGCATTCTGCTGAAAGTGGACAGGGCCAATGGCGGCGCCGTTGGCGGTGACAACAGGCTAGAGGATTTGATTGTACAGACCATGGTATACAAGAATGAAACATTGGGGGAGTTTGTGGAACTGAACCCGGAGGAGTATTTCGGTCCCGATTCCCCGGTACAGCGCATGGACAGGCTGCGCTCCGCGATGCTGGTCCCGGTGGACAGCGGCTACGCATCGGAGATGTATACAAGGTATTTCATAGAGTTCACATTTGCATATGATTACCGCGGGCAAACCCTGTATGAGGATGTGGTAATGGGGTTCCGTTTCTTGAACGCCCAGCTGATGCAGGATGGAACATGGGCCCTGGCGCAGGATGAAGCGGATTGCGAGAGCTGGTTGAAGACAGTCCGTTTTGCGGGAAACTATACCAACCCTGGTACATCTCCAGCTTCTCTGCTGAAGTCCACGCCCAGGCCAGCCGCCACGCTCCTGCCCACGCCAATGCCATCTCCCGCGCCCCAGCCGCCGGACAAACTGACCCTGGGCTACCGGATTGCCACGGCGGCGAAGCACGCCATCGGCAAACCCTATATGACCGGCGAGAGTGGACCGGATGCATTTGACGATGCGGGGCTCATCTATCACTGTCTCAGCGCAAACAGCATCGATGTGCCCAAGACGGACTGCGAGGGATACGCGGCGCTGAAAGGGTATAAACGGATCGAAGATATGGACGATCTGGAGCGGGGGGATGTGCTGTTCTTCGAAATCACTGTCAGCGATAGGCGGACGGTCTGGCACGGCGGCGTCTATATGGGAGACGGGGAGATGGTGGATGCGTCTTCCGCCGCCGACAAGGTGGTCCAGCGTCGGATGCGCACCGACTATTGGGAACGGTATTTCTCGCATGCGCTGCGGTTTGAATGAAAGGCAGCCAATAAGCGCCCCGTACCGGAGACGTGGCAATAGGATATAGAAACACGTAAGGGGCCGCCGGGAAAGATAAGATGCTTTCCCGGCGGTCTTTCAAAGAAAAACAGGAGGCCCGCTTTTGCAGGCCTGTGAGCTGAGTTCAGTAAGCTCGATAGCTGTGGCTTTCCCCATTCATGGCGTGTGCTTTCATGTGGGGCAGGACTTCCTACGGGGTCAGCCTTGCTCCGCAGGAGCATTCGGTGTAGCCGCCAGAGGGCTGCTCGGCTGGCTGTTCGGGTATAGGTTCGGCGGGCGGCTCCGTTGGCTCTGGCGCACGGTCGACAGGGTCGGCATACCCCTTCGGGGCACAGGGAGCAGCGAGCGGGTCAATCCCCAATTCTGTGTAAACACCATTTGAGGTGCGAATAGAGCAAAATTGATTCAGGGCGGTAGCAGGCTAGTCCGGCTGCCGCCTTGTGAACAACATAACGCCGGTGGGGGCGGATGTCAAGGGCGGCGTAGCCGTTCATCTTG
>ERZ779866.2545-NODE-2545-length-16170-cov-3.353335_pt1 | contig 16170 bp, 12 predicted proteins | sample MGYA00511248_ERZ779866 | MGnify/ENA primary metagenome ERZ779866 (study PRJEB29588, sample SAMEA2155758) | human gut metagenome | biome: human gut; feature: human-associated habitat; material: faeces | place: Denmark | collected 2008/2010 ... | reverse complement strand
GGCGGCCAGCGGATTTTTTAACGCCGTTACGCCTCGTCCTGATTCCTGCGGCCTGAAGCTGCCCGAAGCGGTGCTCGACGTGGAACAGATCGGGACGTATGAAGGCAAACGAATTTTTTCGCCCGTGGGAGATCAGCAGGCGGCCATTCTCGGCTCGGGGGCAAAGCGCGGCACCTATATTCTCAATCTCGGCACCGCCGCGCAGATGTGCGCGATAAATCCGTCGTTTATAACGGGTAACTTCGAATCCCGGCCGTATTTTAACGGGGAAACGCTTTGTACGGTGACTAATCTCGGCGGCGGGGGGTATATCTCGGAGCATGCTTCGGACGAAGGTCTTGCGGAACGGCTTTCCGAAGAATATCTCGAAGCGATTTCACGCTTGCCCCGAAGAGACTGTCTGACGGCGACGGGTGGTACGCTGTCCTATTACGGCGAGCTTCTTGCAAAAGTGTTTGCCGCCATGAAAATAAAAACGGCGGTCTGCGAAAAGGCGGACGCCTTGGAAGGCTTGAAAAAAATATCCGAAGGAAATTGTTTATGAAAAGAAAAAAAGGGATCATGCTCAGCGAGGTGGCTTTTCGCAACATTCCGATTTTACTGAAGAATTGCGGAATGGACTTTTTTATCATAGATACCGAACACGGCGGGTTTGATTATTCGGACCTGTCGGGAATTTTGATGACGGCGAAGCTCTGCGGTCTGGAAAGTATCGTTCGTCTGCCCGATAACGGCCGCCGCGAAATTACCAGAATAATGGACATGGGAGCGACGGGGATACTTATTCCGATGACAAACGACGAGAGTCAGATAAAAAAAGCGGTGGAATACGCCAAATATGCGCCCGTCGGCAAAAGAGGAATTTCCACCATGCGCCCGCATACGTTTTATCGTCCCGGACCGCTTGAAGAATATATGAAGGAGGCGAATGAGGCGACGAAAGTATTCGCGCAGATAGAAACGGCCGCGGGAGTGGATAATGCGGAAAAAATATTATCGGCGGAAGGCGTGTCGGGGTTTATGCTCGGCCCCAACGATTTGTCGTGCGATCTCGGCTGCGTTAAAGACGCCGAAAACAGGATTCTTCCTCTTATTTCCGAGCTTTCCCGAAAGGCCGCCGCGCTCGGGAAATCGAGCGGAATAATCACGTCCAATCAGGCGTATCTGGACGAAGCGAAATCGGCCGGAACGGAATATTTCAGCGTGGGAAGCGAGCTGAATATACTGAAAGACGGAATTTTAGCGGTGGCAGAAAGAATAAACAGAGGTGAAACGATTTTATGAAAAGGAAACGGATAGCGGGAATCGCTTGTTTTACGGCAATCGCTTTGATTGCGGGATGCGGAGGCGGAAAGGATATGTCTTTAAACGAAAAGAAAAATTTGGCTCCCGTCGAGGACCTGACGGCTTTCGGAGAGTATTCTCCGGAAACATGGCTGAAACCCTTCTGGTATACGCGCGAGGTGTATAACGAAACGCTGATGTTTGTGGGAGAGGACGACGAGGCGCGGCTTTTATATGACGCCGACGATATTATAGCCGTCCTGTCTTACGGATTGGATATGCGATACGAAAAAGACAGGGATTATACGTACGAAAACGGAGTGTTTAAACGCACGGCGGATTCGGCAATCCCCTATTGGGAAACGGACGATTATTATCGTATTTCGCCCGATTCTTACAGTATCGGCGTCGATAAAAGCAAATTAAATATCGAGCTTTCCGGAGACCGTTATCTCAAATACGGGGAGCAGGATACGTTCACTTCGAAACAGATCGCCGTTACCTATACGCACAGCGCCGTTTGGGAGGGGCCTGTTCCGCAGGGGAAAAGCGAGAAGTTTTCCAAGACTCTCGCAAAAATTAAAGCGGGGGAAAAAGTGAAGCTGTTGTTTTACGGCGACAGCATCAGCACGGGCTGCAACGCCAGCGGCACGCCGCAGGGGGGAGAAGTATCTCCGTATACGCCCTCTTTTCCCGATATGATTTGCGAATATACAAAGGAAAAATACGGCGGCGAAGTGGAGTGCGTCAATACGGCCGTGGGCGGGAAAAACGTATTTTGGGGACAAAACGAGCTTGAAGAAAGGGTTCTTTCCCATGCTCCCGATATGGTGTTTGTCGGGTTCGGAATGAATGACGGAAAGACCGCTGTCGATACCTACAAAAATGCGACCGAAGATATCATAGAACGCATTCACGCTGCGCTTCCCGAAACGGAAATCGTGTTGATCGCAACCATGCTGCCTAATTATGAGGCCGATCATAATTGGTGCGGCAATCAGGAGAAATTCGCGGCCACCTTGTTGGAGCTGGAGAAGGCATATTCCTTCATCGGCGTCGCCAACGTTACGGAAATGCACAAAGCACTTTTTGAAGCGGGAAAGCGCTATCGTGACGTAACGGGAAACAACATTAATCATCCTAACGATTTTGTCGTTCGGCTGTATGCGCAGGTATTGTTAAAAACCGTGTTCGGGAACGATTTTTGTGAAGAAATTTATGAATAGACTTGGAGACTAACTATTAAAAGTCAAGTAAAAAGGAGCAAGAAGTTGTAAGAAAAATTTAATCAGTTAAGGGAAGACAAGGCGAAAAGAGCACCCGGTGCGGCTGCTCGGTAAGAGTAAGGTATTGGAGACTCAAGCAACGGCAGAAATGTATGTCTGTCCCGTGGTCTGTAAAGCGTAAATCACTCGCACGAGTTTCTTAACTGCATGGGATATGGCAACATAGTAATGTTTGCCTTCCGCGAGTTTTTTGTGGAGGTAATCGGCAAAAGTCTTGTCCCATATACAGACATAGATAGCAGCATTATACAGAGCATATCTGAGATATTTAGAACCGCGTTTTTCCATATGGGAATGAGTATTGTCGAGTTTTCCGGACTGGTAAGTAGACGGAGAAAATCCAGCGAAAGCAAGGATCTTGTCCGGGGAATCGAAGTTGGAAAAATCGCCGATTTCGGAAAGGATCATGGCAGCCATGCGGTAACTAATACCTGGAATAGAGGTAATAGGCGGATGCAGTTCGTCCATGAGTTTTTTAATTTCGGTTTCTATTTCCTCAATCTCCTCGGAAAGCACGCGGATAAGAGCAACGGTATGTTTGAGTTCCAAAGACTTTGCAGGCAAGACACATCCAACGGAAGAAATGGCAGCATTCCTAATCTGAATAGCTTTCTCTTTCTTGTAATGCCCCCTGGAAGACGAGGACAACAGGTTTGTCAGTTTTGTGAGATGAGCGTTAGCAACATAAGAAGCGCCGGGAAACTGTTCCAAAAGCGCGTAAACGGAACTTAAATGCAAGGAAGGAGTTTTTCGAGTTCCGGGAAAAGTATATTTACCAACCTTGCAAGTTACTGTTTAAGGACAGCCCTTTCACGAACTTTGGAAAATCTGTAACGGGAGAGTGACTTTAACTGTTCATTGTGGTATAATGCTTTGGAGTAGGGCTTGAGGCCCACCGAAGACAACAGCATTAACGCAATGGTTTTGGAGTCAACCTTATCCGTTTTGGTCTTACGCAAAGAGACGGCTTTACGGTAGAGATTGGTGTGCAAAGGGTTAAAGACGAAACAGGCAAAGCCCTTTTCCAACAGGTACCCCAAAATAGCGAAGCCGTAATGTCCGGTGGCTTCGAGCCCTGCTTTTACTTTTTCGGGATTATTTTCGAAAGAGGAAACTACGGAAAAGAGTTTGTCGTAGCCTTGACGGGAATTGGGAACAGAAAAAGGTTTCGTGAGCAGTTCCCCGTCTTGGGAGAGAATACAGCAGTCGTGTTTGTCCTTGGAGACATCAATACCGAGATAGATCATGGAGAGTTCTCCTTCGTGGGAATTGATACTGTGTGAAGATACCACGCATCTCTCTGCGGTCGTAACCTCGTTGTTGATAATCCGTCTTACGGAAACTAACTGATTAACAAACAAGCAAAGAGACTGTGGTCAGAGCCTCCAAACAACCGTCTTGCGGTAGGTAAAAAAAACTGATCCACAGTATCTTACAACAGTATAGCACTTTTTGCTCGTCTTTGGAGAGGGACGTGAAAAACTACTACTTCTTATTATACGAGGTAAAAAATGAAAACGATACAGGATAAATACTTGGTAGTGGGAGCGGATTTTGCGGGATTTCCGTTGAAAGAAGTCGTGGTTGAGCATCTGCAAAAGAAAGGCTGGAAGATAACCGACCTCGGAGTGACGGCGGACAGCGATCCGGACGATACGGAAAACATGTTTCACCGCGTGGGGCTTCGCGTGGGTGCGCAGATTTCGGAGGGGATTTTCGAACGTGCGTTGCTTTTTTGCGGAACGGGCATGGGGATTCATATCGCGGCAAGCAAATGTCCGCATGTGCACGCGGGCGTAGTGGAGAGCGTACCCGCCGCGCTTCGGGCAATCACGGGAAACGGAGTAAACGTGCTTGCCATGGGTGCGTTTTATGTGGCGCCGCAGATGGGGGGCGATATAGCGGATGCGTATTTAGGAGCAGATTTGGGCAGCGGTTATGAATGGTGGAAAAATTTTTACGAGTTCCACAAGCTCGCTATAGACGAGTTAGAAATGTTTGATTATGAAGAATATAAAAGAAACGGGTTTAAATTGAAGCATCTTGCCGATTATCCGTTAAAACTGGAAGTAAAACCCGAATAAAATTTTTAATGTCGCTATTCTTCTGCAAGACATATGAGTTTCCGTGTTTTCTCATAAATTCTCGGCGGCTCAAACGGTCGCGTTTCTTCGGACGTAATCGTAATGTCTTTACAATCGTATCGTTATGGAATCGAAGAAATTTGGGAAGCGGAAAGGAAGTATGATCCGGACGTTTATGGTTTGCGATGGGACAAGGAAAATCTCCGCGTTCAAATTGAATCGATCGGAACGAGAGGATATATCGAGCTTTTAGCCGTTAAATGATAAAGGGTTGATTGATATTGTATATTAAGGAAATACAGAAAAGGAAGTTCTATTGGCAGAGCTTCCTTTTTTTGTGCATAGAAATAAAAATTTGGTGAAAATATTTCAAAAGTGTAAACTTTTGGGCTTGTTAATCGGCTATCTAATGGGGAAAATTTTCTGAAATGGTTGTGAAAAGAGTTTCTTACTTGCCTACCTATTGGGAGAATTTTTTTATGGACTGAAAACAGGAAGTACTGTATAGACAGTAGTTAAGATTTGTAGACAGACTTACACCGCAGGTCTATAAATAGCGGTAAAAGAACGGTAGTTTCAAAAGTATATGTATTTATAATTTTAATTCAGACTTCGATATACTTGTAATCTTTTTTTGAATAAGCTGGCGGTGAAGCCATAATGAATTCACTATTACATTGTAAAGTTCGGCTATATGCTGTGATGGCATACCGTTCATAAGATATTCAAGCGTTTGTGTTTGTAATGGCGTGAGCTTCATTTACTGTATTATTTCATTAACTATGGTGTAATTTTCTTCGGGATTAACTGTATCTTCAAATCTTATGGACAGATTTATAACTTCGTGACTATTATCGGGCGAAGTCTTATACCTATTCTTGCGTTCGTTCATAAGCATTTGGTTTATTCTGCTGAAACACGCTTTGAGTATCGTACATGCATCTTGGAAATTCTAAATGTATTGTTACCATAGGCAAAAGAAAAAAGACGGGGCACCTCATGTATGAAATATCGTAAAGATTTCGGGAAAGCCTCATCAGTTTGACATTACTTAGGATTTGCAGAACTCCGAGAGGGACACCGTGTGACATAATTATATTAATTTGACCGACAATGAAAGTTGCATTGTTTTTCGTTGAAGACAATGTGATGGCAGTAAGGCGTGAGCTTGTCTTATGACGAGAGCGTCGGCGCTGCGCGCCGCCGCAGCCAAGCTCACGCCTGAATTTAACAGAAACGTAACCGCTTAAACGGCATGATCAAACCGCTCGTTTCAAAACGGACGGCACAAGAAAAAACGCAGCTACAGAAAAGCCCGCCGCGAAAAGGCGTCCGCGCTGACCCGCTTGCGGACGGCCTTTTTTCATCGCGGCGGGCGGGTTCTCGTTGCAAAGCTGCGGTATTTTTTCATTCTCCGTTCCGTCGTTCTCTTTCGGATTGTGGATAACTCCGAAAAATTTTTCCGGTTTTTCTTAAAAATACACGAACATACGTTTGACTTTTTTGAAAAAAGGTTATATAATAGGCACATGCACCTGAAAAGGGGCAAGTACAACTGAATAAGAGAGCTGATTTATGATTTGATTGAGTAAGATAAAAGAATAGATTAGCCGTGAAGCGATACCAATGTAAGTGAAAGCGAGCTGAAAAAAGCCGCGCCGTTACTCCGAGCGGAAGAGTCGGGGCGGGGTCGTTATCTTCAAGGGCATAACATAAAAGAAAGAAACCAACAAGCATTTCTCTCTTTTGTGCTATGCCCTTTTTTTCGTGCAAATTTTTTTTCGGAGGACAAGAATTTGCAGGAAAACAAGACAAAAAGTATTGCGGTAACGCGGCGAGTATCGTTTGCGGGGAGGTGTCAAATGAACCTTCTCGAGGCAAAGATCTACTATGACGGAAGCAACTGGATAGCGATACCGCATACGGAACGCCCTTACAGGCAGAAGCGGCAGCGAGCGAAGATCGAAAAGAGTGAAGAATTGCAGCAGTTCGAGGAACGCTTTGAAAAGGTCAAAGGCAAGAGGAAGAACCGCAAAGCCGAATTGTTGCAGGAGTTTACGCCGATGTTCAGGGCCGAGGACGAAGCGGTGCATTTTGTGGAGCAGCATTTCGAGCGTTTGAGCCGTAACCGCTGGGAGCGGTATAAACGCATGATACGCCGCGGCTACACCAACCGATGGAATTTCTTCTGCACCTATACCTTCGATACCCGAAAGCAAACGGAAGAAAGCTTCCGCAAAACGCTGATGAATACCCTGTATCACCTCTCTTCGAGGCGGGGATGGCGTTACATGGGCGCATGGGAACGCGGGGAGTTGGGACAGCGGCTGCATTTCCACGCGCTTACTTACATCCCGGAAGGCCAAATGCCCGGAGAGTTAGAGGAACACAAAGATTACAGCACCAAGCGTCACAGGCGGGAAAAGAGCGTACAGAACAGCTTCTTCAACGAGCGGTTCGGAAGAAGCGATTTCTCGGCTGTCAATAACGCCTATGAAGTCGGAGACAGCATCAAGTATATGCTCAAATACATCGGCAAGAACGATGAAAAAATCGTGTATTCGCGCGGACTGAAAACGTACTTCGTGTCTGATGTTTTGGACGAAGATATACTCTGTAAAACGGGAGATGAGGGACACGGATTCAAGTACATACTTACCCGTGACTTTACTTGTATGGTGGACGGTGAAATCATGGGCAAGGTCGGTTTTGAGGTCATCGAAAGAATGCCTAAGGCAAACTAAATCAAAGGAGGTCAACAACATGGAAGCAATGACAACGGTACAAAAAATATTCTATAGCGGTGAGGATTGCGAAAAGAATTGCTATTTCTTTTCTCCGTCCATAAGCAAACGGAAAACCGTGGGGAAAAAGACGTATTATGTCCGGAGGTTCTTCACGGGCGGAAAGGACTTCGAAGAAACAATGGAAAGGCTAGCCGTCAAACAAGGGTAACGGAAAGTAAAAACCCCGTTTCCGCTTTCGCCTTTCGGCGTGGAGGTGTAAACGAAAAGCCCCTTTAAGTCAAGGGTAAATGCACTCCCTTGCGTTCGCCCTTGACTTAAAGGATACGGTACTTACAAAAAACAGTCAATCATAGCCTTTTCGTTTTGTTTTTGGTTTTGCCGAAAGGCGAAATCATCCGAAAACGGAGGAAAAGCGAAATGAAAAGCAACATTCTGAAATTCGATGTTGTCAAAGAAGAAATCTCGGCGGAGAACGTACTTGAAATGTCGGAAGTTATAGCGTTTGCGCAAACGCGGTTTCTTATAGGCTATATGGGAACGCGAATGCAGAAGCTGTACGCGGAAGTATGTGCGGATATAAAGCATAAGAAGGATATGCGCCGTGTATTGAGCGACGGCTACGATTTGGTGCAGGAAGGTGCGCTGTATCTGTGCGAGCATTACGGACGGCATCTAAACGACGTTATAGGCTATACCAAGAAAGGCAAAGCTGTTACGATTCGGATAGCGTGTATCAAGAAGATGATGAAATTAATCAACAGACAGACAAGCGATTATTACCGCAGCATAAGCATGGAAGAAATAAAGCCGGCGGCCGAGCCGTCTATGGAAATCAAGGAAGAAGCGAAACGGGACTATGCCGTATGCGATAAAATCGTGGAGAGCCTGAAATTAACGGATAATATGCGAGTCGCGCTGGAATGCAGGATGTCGGGCTTGAGTTATCCCGAGATAGGCCGAATACTGGACAGAGCGCAATCCACGGTATTCGAATACTTTATAAAAATGCGTCAAAGATACACGGTAATCTACGGATAAGGCAGTGGATGACCGAAACAGAAATTTAAGATCTGCTAAAAAAGTCAAACAAAAAAATGAAGGAGATTATATGAACAAATATATCACGGGATTGTATTTCAGACTGTCCCAGGAGGACGAACGAGCGGGAGAATCGCTCTCTATAGATAACCAGCGGCAAATACTCCGTAAATACGCGGAAGACCACGGATTTGAGATTTACGGGGAATACATAGACGACGGGGTGTCGGGAACGACGTTTGACCGACCCGAGGTCCAGCGACTGTTGGACGACGCCAAGGCGGGCGTTATCAATACCATAATTGTAAAAGACCTTTCGAGGTTTGGAAGGAACTATATCGAGGTCGGGCAGTATCTGGATTATGTGTTTCCCGCGTTCGGGATACGGTTTATAGCGATACAAGACAATGTAGATTCGGAAAACCGAGACAGTAACGCGATGGAAATGATGCCGATCATGAACGTTTTTAACGAGTGGCACGCGGCAAATACCAGCAAGAAAATCCGTGCGGTATTGAAAGCGCATGCGAAAGAGGGAAAGTATCATCCGAGAAAAGCACCGTATGGGTATGTTAAGAGCACGGACGAAAAGAAAACGCCTATTATAGATGAAGAAGCCGCGCCTGTTGTAAAACGGATATTTGAAATGCGTGCAAGCGGATTAAGCCCGCATAAGATTGCGGATATCTTAAATGCCGAAAGTATCTTGAACCCCAGCCGTTACAGCATGGAAAAATACGGTATCGTGGGACGCAAAGAAAACATGGGCTTGTGGTCGTTCTGCGCGGTGAACAGTATCTTGAAAAATCCCACATATTTGGGGCATATGGCACAACAGCGTTGGAGTTCGGTTTCCTATAAAAATCACAAACGCTATAAAAGGGATGAGAGTGAATGGATTGTAGTCCGCAATACTCATGAGGCAATCGTAACGCAAGAGCTATGGGATAAGGTTCGGGAAATAGAAAAGTCCGTAGCGCAGGGCAGGAAAACGAAACGCGGACATACGCATCCGCTATCGGGCTTTTTATTCTGTGCCGATTGCGGCGGAAAAATGAAGCTGAATTATATTAACCGAAACGGGAAGATAGATTTCAACTTCAACTGCGGCAATCACATGAGATTTGGAAAATCGTATTGCTTTTCGCATTTTATACAGGCAAAGGATATAGAGGAAATCGTGCTTGACGATATACGGACGATGTCGCAGAGGATCGTGCTTGATGAAAAGACAATCCGCGAAGAATTTATCCGGCACAATACCGAACTTGCGGACAAGGCAATTAAATTTGTCAAGAAGGAATTACAGGTAAAACGTAAACGCAAGGAAGAATTGTCCCGTCTGATGCAGGTGGCTTATGAGGACAGAGTGAAAGGCAAAATGCCTGAAGATATTTGCATTGGCTTTATCCAAAAGTATTCCGAAGAGCAGAAAAGGTTGGAAACCGAAATTGCGGAATCGGAAACGAGGTTGACCGAAACGGCAAACACGATACAAAGTGCCGATGACTTTATACGGAATATCAAGAAATATCTTGAGGTACCTGAGCTTACCCGAGAAATGTGTTATGAGCTGATAGACCGCATTATCATCGGCGGGCATCCGAAACATACGGGTAAAGAACGCGAGATAGATATTGTTTATAAAATCGATATTGCTTCCGTTCTGCGAGACAAACTCAATAAATGAAAATAAGCGTATGGGTTTACCTGAACTCATACGCTTATTTTATGCCGATAGTTTTCTCATCTTTGGAGTGTCCATAAAGTTTGGTCACAACTGTTGGGAAATACGATTTTACCGGATATTTTAAATCGGCTGAATATGCTTCCCAAAAAATTACTGTACATGTTGATCCAAATTTTTTGATAGGGGTCTTTTTTGTCCGAATAATAAGTATGCCCTTTCCCCGGTTCGAGGCAATATACGTCTCCCGCTTTGACTTCATATTTTTTCCCTGCTGTTTCGATATAACCTTTACCGGAAATAACGTATTCAAAAATAAAAAAGTCGGACGTTTCTCGATGAATGTAATAGTTGGAATTCGGATAAGAAATTCCTATACTTTCAATATAAATCGGATCGTTTGTTGTCGTATCGAAAAATAAGAAATTAAATTCTTCCCCCACGGCGGGGCCCCAAGAGGATTGTTTTGCTGTTGTTCGCATTTTTTATTTTTCCTTATTTTAATAATTGAAATATATCCCCTAAATTATAACAAAATACAAACAGAATGTCAAATTTTTCTAATCTTACCCTAAATATGTCACTAATGTGCAAATTATAAGCAATAAAATGTATGGATAATCCAAAAAGTTTATGTTACAATAAATCCACACAGGAGGGCGGTTATGGCTTTTTCGTTTTTTGGCTGTGTGGAGAATGACAAGGGAGTGCCGAAAAAAAATTTAGGGGAAATTTACAATCTTACTGTCGATAATGTGGAACGTCCCGTCGGTGTGGATAATCCTACCCCGCTATTTAGCTGGAAAACTCGTTCGGATAAGACGGGATGGACGCAGACTGCCTATCAACTTGTTGTCAAAAGCGGGGATAGGATCGTTTGGGACAGCGGTAAGGTTAAAAGCAACAATTCCGTTTCCATTGAATACGGGGGAAAGACATTGACCTCCTCGACGGAATACGATTGGTCTATAAAAGTATGGGACAAAGACGATGAAATATTGACTGCTTCCTCTAATTTTGAAACGGGACTCCTCGGCGAACATGACTTTGAAGGCGCAAACTTTATCAGTGTGGACAATACGAATGCCAAGGTCACAGATTATACGATTGATCTTGATTTTATCATCGATAGTTGTAATCAAGGTTTCTGTTTCGGTATGCAGGGGGACAGCAGTTTTTATATGTGGCAGGTGAATGTCTCCGAACAGTCGGGAAGGGTGTTGCTCCGACCGCATATCAAACAGAATGGCGACCGGACGGTTACTCCTGCAAAAGGCGTGGAGGCAACGGATATTACGGCGGCGGTGGGCGACTATACAAAACCCGTTCACGAAAGAATAGAAGTGAGGGGAAGAACGGTCAAAACCTATTTCGGCGCAAACGAAAAGGAGCTTAAACTCGTTTCTGTCTATACGGGCACGGAAGATATTCCTCTCGGAAAAATCGGTTTCAGGCATTGTTCACACTCCGGAACTGTTCCCGAGATTGGGAGATATGACAACATCATCGTAAAAAGCGGCGCTAATACACTTTTTTCCTACGATTTTGAAGGCTCGGAAACGGGATTTTCGGGCAATCGATATACCGCTTTGGACGGCGGAATGTTAAAAGTAGAAACTTTTGACATCGTGGGGGAACAGATTTATACGCAACCGCTCGAAAACGATACGTCTGTATTCCGTAAATCCTTTTTTCCTTCGGAAAAGATTGTGGCTGCAAAGCTCTATACTTCCGGATTGGGCGTCTTTGAAAGCTATCTCAACGGCGAGCGCATCGGCTGCCTGACGGCAGAATACGGTATGACGAGCTGAAACCCGGTTCCAACGAAATGGGCGACCGGAAAATGTATTATTCCTACGACGTCACCCGGATGCTTTCCGCGGGGAAAGAAAATGTCCTTTCCGCTATGGTTACAAGCGGCTGGTGGACGGGGCGAGTGGCGAGAAGATGGGGAAAGCAGGTGGCTTATTGGGCAAAGCTCGTCATTACATACGAAAACGGAGCAAGGGACGTAATTGCAACAGACGAAACGTGGAGGAGCTCTGCGGAAAGTCCATTGCTATTCGCCGATATTTATGACGGGGAAACTTATGATGCTCGCGTTTCGACGGAATGGATGAAGCCGGGATATGACGACAGTCTTTGGTGCAGAGTAAACGTTAATACCGAGTTTACGGGCAAACTTGTTTCGGGATATTCTGCCACGATTGTCGTGCGAGACGATTTGGAAAGGACGGTGCAATCGGTGAAAATCCACAAAGGTATCGTCGGGGCGAACGATACGCACTACGGCAGGGCGAACGTCGTCCGTACGCTACGGAGCGGAGCGTTTACCTTGAACGAAGGGGAAACGGCCGTAATCGATTTCGGACAAAATTTTGCCGGCCGGGAGGCTTTCGCCGTAAAGGGGGCGCGGGGAACAAAGATCACCGTAAAACACGCCGAAATGCTCAACGACGGAAACGGGGCTCATGAACGGAGAAACGACGGACCCGAAGGGACCGTATATCAGGCTGCGCTTCGTTCGGCGCTTGCGACGACAAATTATATTTTAAGCGGAGAGGGAAGTGAGGAATATCATCCCTCCCACACGTATTACGGCTTCCGATATATTCAAATTACGGCGGACGCCCCCGTGACCTTTCACAAACTGACTGGACAGGTCGTCACTTCCGTGGAAAGAGATACGGGATACGTCAAGACATCGAATGAGGAGGTCAATCGGCTTTTCAGCAACGTTCGATGGGGGCAGTATTCAAACTATTTATCCGTTCCCAGCGACTGTCCGCAGCGCGATGAAAGGCTCGGCTGGACGGCGGATACACAGGTGTTCGCGCAAACGGGATTGTATCTCGGCGATAATAAAAATTTCCTGCGCAAATTCATGACGGATATGAGCGACGCCCAAAGAGAGGACGGCGCAATTCCCGGAACAGTTCCTACGGGACAGTATGGGGGCGACCCTACCTATTGGGGCGGGACGGGCTGGGCCGATGCGGCGGTTATCGTTCCTTACAGGCTGTATACGATGTATGGAGATCCCTCTGTAATCGAAGAAAATTGGGAAACGATGACAAAATGGATGGGATATCTCGCTGCGACAAATAAATTGGGCGGCGGTCGGCAGTGGGGAGACCATCTCGCTTTTGAAGCTAACGATTCGGAAGTGCGCGAACAGCTCGGCGTCATTTATTATGCTTGGGACGCAATGATGATGGCGGAAATGGCAGATGCCGTCGGAAAATCCGAGGAGGCAAACGATTACCGCCTGATATACCGTCAGGAAAAAGAATTTTTTATTACCCGTTACGTAAAATCCGACGGTACGTTGAAAAGGGGAGTTCAGACGCTTTGTCTCTATGCGCTGTATCTCGATTTGCTTCCCGATGCGCAGTCGGTGGCGGCGGTTACAAAACAGCTCGTGACGAATATCGAGAACAACGGAAACAAGCTCGGAACAGGATTCCTCGGTACGGCAATCATTCTTCCCACATTGACGAAAATAGGAAGAAGCGACGTCGCTTATACCCTCCTGTTACAGCGAAACAATCCCTCATGGCTATACTCCGTGGCTCAGGGCGCTACGACGACTTGGGAACGCTGGGATTCTTATACACTGGAAAAAGGCTTCGGAGATGCGTCCATGAATTCTTTCAATCATTACGCTTATGGAGCGGTAGGCGGCTGGATGTTTTCGTCTATGGCGGGAATCGGTTATGATTCCGAACATGCGGGGTTTAAGCATATTATCTTTGCTCCTCATCCGGATATGCGAATACAATCGGCTGAAGCTGCTTATGAATCTGCTTTCGGATTGATAAGGGCTAAGTCTTTCTTTGAGGGGACAGTCTGGAAATACGAGGCATCCGTTCCCGCAAATACTACGGCGTGCTTTGAACTCCCCATCTCGGAAGGCGCTTCCTTTACGGTAAACGGGAAAACAATCGGTCAACTTGCCTTGGAAACAGACGGGATTATCTATTTGGGCGTCGAGGACGGAATCGCGCGATTTGAGGCTGTGTCGGGAACTTTTCGGTTTGAACGGGCTTAGATTTGAATAAATTGAAGGAACAACCTTGATGTCGGAAATAGACTCCGAACGAAAGGAACAAAAGTCGGTTCAAAACCGAAATCAGAACGGAAATAAAACGGGTAAGGAAAATAAAATTTATACTCAAATAAAATCAAAAAATAAATAAAAAGAGAAATGAGGAGGTAGCAAAATGAGTCAGGTAACTATCACATTATTGTTCCTGCTGTTTGCGATCGTGATGTTCATGTGGGAAAAAATTCCGTTAGGACTGACATCCATGATTGTCTGTGTGGGACTGGTAGTCACGGGAGTTCTGGACTGGAAGACAGCATTTTCAGGATTCATTGACAGCAACGTCATCCTGTTTGTTGCGATGTTCATTGTAGGTGGCGCACTTTTTGAAACAGGAATGGCAAACAAAATAGGGGGAGTTGTAACACATTTCGCCAAGACAGAGAAGCAGCTGATCGTTGCGATTATGATCATCGTAGGCGTGATGAGCGGTTTCCTTTCCAACACAGGAACAGCCGCAATTCTGATCCCGGTAGTCATCGGTATCGCAGCAAAGTCGGGATATTCAAGATCAAGACTTCTGATGCCGCTTGTATTCGCAGCAGCGATGGGAGGTAACCTCACATTGATTGGTGCTCCTGGAAACATGATTGCACAGTCAGGTATGGAAGGAATTGGTCTTAAGTTTGGATTCTTTGATTATGCCAAAGTTGGTGTTCCGATTTTAATTGTAGGAATTATTTACTTTGCATTTATCGGATACAAGTTTCTTCCGAATAAAGAAGGAAGCGACGAAGGAATCTTTGATGAGTCAAAGGATTTTAGCCATGTACCAAAATGGAAACAGTACCTTTCCTTAGTAATTCTGCTACTTACCTTAGTAGGAATGATATTTGAGGAACAGCTTGGTATCAAGCTTTGTGTCATCGGATGTATGGGAGCGTTAGCTTTAATGATTACAGGGGTAATCAGTGAGAAAGATGCACTGGCATCTATTGATTTAAAAACGATTTTCCTTTTTGGAGGAACGCTTTCTTTAGCAGCTGCATTAGAGCAAACAGGAGCAGGAGAACTTATTGCAGAAAAGGTAATCGGAATGCTTGGCGATGACCCATCTCCATATGTACTTACATTTGTAATCTTTATGCTCTGCTGTGTAATGACGAACTTCATGTCCAACACAGCGACAACAGCCCTGATGGTTCCAATTGGAATTTCCATTGCACAGGGAATGGGTGCAGATCCAAGTGCCGTATTGATGGCATGTGTCATTGGTGGTTCCTGCGCATATGCAACACCAATCGGAATGCCGGCTAACACAATGGTTGTAACAGCAGGTGGCTATACATTTAAAGATTATGCCAAAGCTGGTGTGCCAATGATTTTAGTGGCAACGGTAGTAAGTATGATACTTCTTCCGATTTTCTATCCATTTTTCCCAGGATAGAGAGCCGGTTAAGCAGGCCGGGTTGCTCCGGCCGAATAAATTAAAGCAGAACTTATTAATGAAAATGTATACGGTTAATCTTTCATTCATTCACATATTTAAATCCCGTTGACCGTCGGGTAAATTAATAGGAGGATTTCTAAATGTCTAAAGAAGAACAGGTAACACAACTTACGGAACATATGGCTAAGTTTATTGCTCATGTTGCAAAGAAACTTCCAGATGATGTTATTGCAAAACTGGAGGAGCTTCGTGATAAAGAAGACAGCCCTCTTTCCAAAACAATCTATGATACTATGTTTAAAAATCAGGAACTGGCGGTAAAGCTGAATCGTCCAAGTTGTCAGGATACCGGAGTATTACAGTTCTGGGTAAAATGTGGTACAAAGTTCCCATTAATCGGAGAGCTTGAAGCACTCTTAAAAGATGCTGTTGTAAAAGCAACATTTGAAGCACCACTTCGTCATAACAGTGTAGAAACATTTGATGAGTACAATACAGGTAAGAATGTTGGAAAAGGAACACCAACTGTATTCTGGGACATCGTTCCTG
>ERZ779866.2539-NODE-2539-length-16221-cov-3.052827_pt1 | contig 16221 bp, 20 predicted proteins | sample MGYA00511248_ERZ779866 | MGnify/ENA primary metagenome ERZ779866 (study PRJEB29588, sample SAMEA2155758) | human gut metagenome | biome: human gut; feature: human-associated habitat; material: faeces | place: Denmark | collected 2008/2010 ... | reverse complement strand
CTATTTAAATTATTAAATAAATCATACAAGAATAAATGAAAGCTTTAGTTACAGGGGCATCTTCTGGAATTGGAAAAGATATGGCAAGATATTTAAGCCAATTAGGGTATGATTTAGTGTTAGTAGCAAGAACAGAACAAAAATTATTAGATTTCCAAAAAGAATTAAAAACCAATGTGCAGATTTTGCCAATGGATGTTAGTAAAATAGAAAATTGTAAAATGATTTTCGAACAAGCAAAAGATGTAGATATCGTAATTAATAATGCGGGTTTTGGTGCTTTTGGAGAATTTACGAAAACAGAGTTGGAAACAGAAATACAAATGATTGATACTAATATTGTTGCAGTTCATGTATTAACGAAGTTATTTTTAAAAGAAATGGAAAAGAAAAATAAAGGATATATTCTAAATGTGGCATCAATAGCAGGATTTATGCCAGGCCCATTAATGGCAACATACTATGCTACAAAGTCATATATTGTAAGACTAACAGAAGCAATTCGTATTGAATTAGAAAAACGAAACTCAAATGTTTCAATTAGTGCTTTATGTCCGGGTCCAGTAAATACAGAATTCAATCGAGTTGCTAATGTGAAATTTGCAGTAAAAGCACTAAGTAGTGAATATGTTGCTAAATACGCCATTGATAAAATGTTTCAAAAAAAATTAGTGATTATCCCTAGTTTTAAAATAAAAGCAGTAAAACAATTAACTAGATTCGGTTCAGATAAACTAACAGCAAGAATTGCTTATCATATGCAAAAAAGAAAGGAAAAAGCAAATGGATAAAGAAGAATTGAGCAAAAAATATCCAAAAGAGGAAGATAAATTGGTAATTTCAAAAATATGGGATAAAATAGAAATGTGTAGAACAAAAAACAAAATAACCTATACAGATTTTTTAGATTTGTATCAAAGAAGTATCGCAGAAAAATTGGTGAATCATATAAAAAGTATTTTCTATGGTGGATATGATGGTGCAGAAAGAACAATTTTAATTTTGTATCCAGATAAATTAGAACAAAACATAATAGAAAATACATATACAGATATTTTTAAAATCATTCGTATAAAACTTCCTAATGATTTAAAAGGAAAATATCAGCATAAAAATTATTTAGGTGCTGTTATGAAATTGGGAATGAAAAGAGAAAAGATAGGAGATATTTTGGTAAGAGAAGAGGGCGCAGACATCGTTGTATTAACAGAAGTAGCAGAATATTTAAAACAAGGGTTAAGTGAGTTAACACGTTTTAGTAAATCCGAAATTGAAATTCTAGAGTTAGAAAATTTAAAAGAAAGCGAGAATAGGAAAGAAGACTTTACCATAATGGTACCTTCATTAAGATTAGATTGTATTGTATCAGAATTAATTAGAAGTTCAAGAACAAAGGCAAATGAAGCCATTTTATCGCGGACGTGTTTTTATTAATTCAGAAAACATCTTAAAAAATGCAAAAATAATTAAACCAGGAGATACAATTACAATAAGAGGAAAAGGAAAATTTGATTTTATCGAAATAGAAGGAAATACTAGAAAAGGTAGACAAATTTTAAAAATGCAAAAATACGTGTAAGAAGAAAACGAAGGTTATTATTTTAAATAAGCTATATTTTCAATTGTCATTAATTTAAATGAAGTATTTTTTCTATTTTAATTTCAACCATATATATTTATATTTTAGAGCAAAAGCTCGAACAGCTTAGCTAGCTTCTGGATTACTCCTTGAACCTTGAGAGTTTTACGGATAAAATATAGGCATATATGGTTGATTTCATAATTTAAGTAAATGACATTAGAATGAATCCTAGCTAGGCAGGTTCGAGCTTTTATTTTGAAATATAATGATATAGCACTATGCTATGATGATATAAAATTTTATTTTTAGCCCCTTACAATCATATTTTCTCTTTCAGGTCCAGTTCCTACAAAACGAATCGGAACACCTACAAATTCTTCAATGCGTTTTAGATATCTTTGGGCTTGGATAGGTAATTCCATAATTTGCCTCATTCCACTAATATCTCCAAAATTACCCTCAAATTCTTCATAAACGGGAAGACAATCCTTTAAAAATTCTAAATTAGTAGAGTAATTTGTGGTAATTTCACTACCGTGTTGATATGCTGTACACAATTTAATTCTGTCTAATTTTCCAATGGTATCTAAATGGTTGATAGCAAGACCTGTTAAACCATTTATTCTAACTGCATATTTTAATGCAACTAAGTCTAGCCAGCCACATCTTCTTGGCCTTCCTGTGGTAGAACCATATTCATGTCCTAATTCTCTTAGTTTATCTCCAATTTCATTGTCTTGTTCAGTTGGATAAGGCCCTGCTCCTACACGGGAAGAGTAAGCTTTTAATACCCCAATTACTTGACCAATGTCTTTTGCACCAACTCCAGTACCAGCACAAATTCCTCCAGTCGTTGGATTAGAAGAAGTAACAAATGGATAGGTACCATGATCAATATCTAAAAGAGTAGCTTGAGCACCTTCACAGAGAATCTTTTCATTTTTTTCTAGTGCTTCATGAATTAGTGAAACAGTGTCAGTTACATATGGTTTTAATATATTGGCATATTCCGAATATTCCTGGATAATGGCACCTGCATCTAATTTTTCATGACCAAAAGCTTCTAATATTACATTTTTATTTTCTATATTGCGGGAAGCAATTTCAGAGAAATGCTTTCCTATTAAATCTTCCATTCTGATGCCAGACCTCTCATATTTATCGCAATATGCAGGTCCTATACCGCACGCGGTTGTGCCAAGCTTTTCTAAGCTACGTCTTTCTTCTAAAATTTTATCTAATAAAATATGATATGGCATAATAACATGTGCTTTGTCACTTATGTACAAATTATCAACTGAAAAACCAGCTTCTTTTAATTCTGTAATCTCTTGGACTAATACTTTAGGATTAATTACTACCCCATTAGCAATAACTGCTTTTGCATTTGAATTTAATATTCCAGAAGGAATTAAATGGAATGCAAATTTTTTGCCATTTACCTTTATTGTATGCCCAGCATTATTACCACCAGTACAGCGAATTGACATAGTAGATTGTTGTGAAAGATAGTCAATTACTTTACCCTTCCCTTCATCTCCAAAAAAGGTACCTAAAACTACATTTATCATATTTTCCCCTTTCTATTCTGGCCATTTAAAATAATACCAGAAGTTTATAAATTAATAGGTGTCTACACCTTCTTCTTGTAAAATAACATTAATAATACTACCTGATTCAATTTGACTACCAGCAACTTCATCTTGACTAATAACCACACCTGATCCTGTATAATTAATATTTAAATTTTGAGCCTTTAAAGCATTCTTAGCTTGTGACAAGGACATTCCTTTTAGGTCTGGAACTGTTGTTGATAAACTAACAGTATTTTCAGCAGTATATAAATAAACAATACCGCCTTCTTCTAATGAAACACCAGGTTTAGGTACTTGGTTTATTACTACAGATTCATTTTCATTTCCTTCTATTGTTATTTTAGCATCTAGGTTTTGACCTTCTAATATTCTTTTAGCTTCTGCTACTGTTTTATTTGTTAAATCTGTTAGAATAAAGGAATTTGTATTTTCTTCTTCGGCTTCTTCTGTAGAGGCAATTCCTAAATAAGGTAATAATTCAGATAAAATTTGAGCAACTACTGGTCCAACAATAGTACCACCTTGGTGTCCATTTTCTCCTTGAGCATCATATAAGATAACAAGAAGAGCAATCTGTGCATTGGAAGTAGGAGCAATTGCTACATAAGAAGAAGTATAACCATCTTCTTCTCTCCCTGGAGAAGGTTCTGAAGTACCAGTTTTTCCCCCTATAGAATATCCTGCTACTTTAGCATTTCTACCAGTACCATCTTGGGTAACAGACTTCATTAAATCTTGCATAGTTTCTGCTGTTTCTTGAGAAATAACTTGTCTTACTTCTTTTGGTTCTATATTAGTAACTGAACCATTATCTGCATTAATAATTTGTTTTACAATTCTTGGTTGCATTAAGACACCATCATTAGCAATAGCACATACAGCAGTTAGCATTTGCAAAGGACTTATTAAAAATCTTTGACCAAAAGACATAGTTGCTAGTTCTACAGCACCAATTCCTTCTTCTCCTCCTTCGAAGAAATAACCGGAAGTTTCACCTGGAAGAGCAACATCAGTACGGTCTAAAAGGCCATAAGCATCAAAATATTTAAAGAAGAGTTTTGGTCCAATACGATTGGCTAATTGAATGAAAGCAGGGTTACAAGAATTCATAAGGGCTTTTCTTAAGCTTTGCTCACCATGTGGATCATATGCTCTCCAACATTCAATTTCATAATCATAAACTGTTTCTGAACCAGTACATATAAAATCTTTTTCAGTATCAGGTTCTACAAGGTTTTCTTCTAAAGCAATAGAAGAAGTAATTAATTTAAAAGTCGAACCAGGTTCATAACCATCTGTTACAGCACGATTGCGCCATAAGTATTGAATTTGTTCCGTTTGCTCACTAGAAGAAAGAGTATCCCAAATTGCTTTTAAATCTTCTGTGGCAGGTTCAAAAGGTGTGTTTAAATTATAATAAGGATAATTTGCCATACCTAGAATATCACCGGTGCTAGGGTTCATGGCAATGGCTGTTCCGCCACGAGTACATTCATTTTCAATAACAGCTTGTTCTAAATATTTTTCAAGAATAGATTGAACACGAACATCAATAGAAAGTACTAAATTATTTCCATTTTCAGGAGCAATATAGGTTTGATTTTCATCAGGAATTTCCTCGCGAATAACATTAGAAGAGGTAATAATTTTACCAGGAGTTCCTGTTAGTACATCATCCCACTCATTTTCTAATCCTTCAAGTCCAGTATTATCATCTCCACAAAATCCAATTAGTTGGCTAGCTAAAGTTCCATGAGGATAGTATCTCTTTACATCATCGTCAATATTAATTCCAGAGGTAATATCGTTTTCATCTAACCAAGTTTCCAATAAAGATACTTTATCTTGCTCTACTTTCCTTATAATAGTTTCTACACTAGAAGATGAATTTATTTTATCTAAAACAGTTTGATAATCTAAACCAAAAATATCTACAAAAGCATTTGCCAATTTTTCTGGTTCTACATCTTCTCCATTTTTATATGTAATACTACCAGGATTAATGGTAATGGTATCTACATCTGCACTTGTTGCCAAAACCTTTCCAGTGGAATCATAAATAATTCCTCTTTTTGGACTTATAATTTTATTAATCGTTTGATTCATATAAGCGGCTTTTTTGTATTCAGCACCTTTTACAAATTGTATATATCCTAATCTTCCAGTTAAAAGTAGAAAGATAAGAATGATAACAAGAAGTAAAATTCCATTTTTCTTTGAAAGTGCCTTTACATAAAAACCTTCTGGTTTATTTATTTTTTTATTCTTTCGCATTCTAAAAATCACCAAATCCATTTTATATGATTAACAATAAAAAAGCAATAAAATTCATAGAAATGTCACAAAAAGGATAGAATATTTCAGGTTAACATGATATAATTTTGAAATAGAATTTGATAGCAAAGAGGAATTTTATGGAAAATATAATAGAAGAAACTAAAAACATTATGAAAAAATATGGTATTAGAGCAAATAAAAATTTAGGTCAAAATTTTTTAATTGATGAAGATACTATAAATACAATTATAGAATCAGCAGAAATTAAAAAAGAAGATTGTGTGATAGAAATAGGACCAGGATTAGGAACATTGACAAAAGAACTTTTAGAAAGAGCAGGAAAAGTAATCTGTATAGAGCTAGACAAAAATATGATAAAAATTGTATTGAATTAGACTCTAAAATGATTTCTATTTTAAAAGATAGATTTTCAGAAGAAGTAACACTTATAAATCAAGATGTTTTGAAGGTAAATTTAAAAGAATTAATAGAAGAACAAAAAAAAGAAAAATATACAATTAAAATTGTGGCAAATTTGCCATATTATATTACAACTCCTATTGTTATGAAATTATTAGAAGAAAGATTAGACATTGAATCTATTACGATAATGATTCAAAAAGAAGTAGCAGAAAGGTTAGCATGTATCCCTGGAGAAAAAGAAACAGGAGCTATTACTTATTCTGTTTATTATTTTGCAGAAGTTAAGAAGATAAAAGAAGTACCAAACACATCATTTATACCAGAACCAGAGGTGACATCAGAAGTAATTCAATTAATTATAAGAAAAAAGCCTGTAGTAAAGGTAAAAAACGAAAAATTATTATTCCAACTAATTAAAGTGGCATTTATGCAAAGAAGAAAAACATTGCAAAATGCTTTATCGCATTCTACTTTTTTTGAAAATAAGCAACAGATAAAGCAAATATTGGAAAAATTACAATTAGATGAGAAGGTAAGGGGAGAAGAACTAACCATTGAACAATTTGCTAAAATAGCGAATCAAATTACTAAGCAAGAAGGAGAATAATGTATGTTACAAGAAGAGCAAAAGATAAAAAATCCGCCTATAACGGTAGGATGGTTTATTTATTTTGTAATATCTATACTTATTGTTTTATTAGGTGGGATTTATCAGAAAAGCGATTTACTTTCTATTATAGCATCTACTTTTGGAATTGCCTATGTATTATTAATTGCAAAAGAAAAAAGAATTGCTTTTTGGTTAGGTGCTATCAATGTTTTTACTTATGGAATTGTTTTATGGGAACAACAAATATATAGTGGAGTAATTTACAATATTTTTTACAGTTTACCTATGTTAATCTACGGTTTTTTTATATGGGGAAAAGCAAGTAAAAAAGAGAACAAAGGAATTAGAGTTATTTCAAAAAGGAATCGAATTCTTTTAACTGGAATTTCGACTGTAATTATTATCATAAATGCTATTATTTTGAAAAAAATGGGTGGAAATCAAGTTATATTAGATAGTATAACAAGTGTTCTTGGATATATTGGCATATATTTAATGTCAAATAAATATATAGAACAATGGAGTGTGTGGATAATTGCAAACTTATCTAATGTAATTTTATGGATTATGCTAACAATAGAGAATATGACCAATTTACCTGTTTTCCTTATGTGGATGATTTATTTCATCAATTCTGTTTATGGATATTTACTGTGGAGAAAGTACAATAAAAGGAAAGTTTAGGGTATTCGATTTGGATAAATATGGATTAGCATTATTCACCACTTATTAAATGTATATGCATAGGGTTCGCTACGACTTAAACAACCTGTTCCGAAGACATAAAATTCACAAAAAATTCATTTGAAAAACATAGGAGAATGTTATATAATAATAACTCAAGCTGAAAAAAGATATGAGAAAGAAAGGATGAATAAAAAAAGTGAAGAAGTTTGTTAAATATATGAAAGGAAACTGGAGAGCAGCAGTTTTGGCACCACTTTTTATTATCATTGACACTTTGGGAATGGTGGTACAACCATATTTTATTTCCAAAATTATTGATGTTGGAATTGCAAATGGTGATATAAATTATATTATTAGAACAGGAATTATTATGATGGTTCTTGCCATTGTAGCAATCGCTGGAGGCTTTTTGGCAATGTTCTTTTCTTCAAAAGCTGCCTATGGATTTGGTAGAAATATAAGAAAAGATATGATTTCTAAGATTCAAGAATTTTCTTTTAGTAATATTAATAAATTTAGCACATCATCTTTAATTACGAGAATGACAAATGATGTGGAAATTTTAGTTAATTTAGTTCAAATGATGTTGCGTATGTTTATTAGAGCTCCTTTTATGCTAGTGGCAGGAGTTGTTATGATGCTTGTATTAAGCCCAAGACTTTCATTAATCTTTTTAGTTTTAATTCCTATTCTGGGAATACTTATGTATTTTATTATGAAAAAAGCGTTCCCATTATTTAGAGTGGTACAAGAAAAAATAGATAGAGTAAACACTGTAATACGTGAAAATTTGGTAGGAGCAAGAGTTGTAAAATCATTTGTTAGAGAAGATTTCGAAAGAGAAAGATTTGAAAAAGTAAATAGTGATTTAATGCAAACATTTATCAAAAGTTATAGGCTAATTTTAATTTTAATGCCAGGAGTAATGCTTATTATGAATCTAGCTGTAGCAGCTGTTTTAGCAATAGGTGGTACAGGAGCAGTTGAAGTGGGAGCAATCAGTTCTTCTATTACATATATGACTATGACACTTATGTCATTAATTATGGTATCAATGGTATTTATGAACTTTTCTAGAGCAAAAGCTGCAACAGATCGTATCTCAGAAGTTTTAGATGAAGAGCCAGATATTAAAGATTGTAAAAATCCTAGTTTAGCAAAAATTGAAAAAGGAAAAATTGAATATCATGTTAAAAGTTTTGCATTTAAGGATTCAGAAGGAGAGCCTATACTCGAAAACATTAATTTAACGATAGAACCAGGTTCAACAGTTGCCATTATAGGCTCTACAGGAACTGGAAAATCTACTTTAGTAAACTTAATTCCAAGATTTTATGATGTAACAGATGGATATGTAAAAGTAGATGATATTGATGTTAGAGAGTATGATATTAATACACTTAGAGATGGAATTGGCATGGTTTTGCAAGAAAATAGATTGTTTGAAGGAACGATTAGTTCTAATATTCGATGGGGAAAAGAAGAGGCAACATTAGAAGAAATAAAAGAAGCGTGTAGAATTGCACAAATTGATGAATTTATTGAAGGGTTACCAGATAAATACGAATCACATGTAGAACAAAGAGGAGCTAATTTTTCAGGGGGACAAAAACAAAGATTAACCATTGCAAGAGCTTTAATTAAAAAACCCAAAATTCTAATCTTGGATGACAGTGTTAGTGCTTTGGATAGCACAACAGAGCTTAATTTAAGAAAAGCATTAAAAGAAAATTTCAAAGACACAACTGTTATTTTAATAGTACAAAAAATCAGCAGTTGTATGGATGCAGACAAAGTAATAGTTGTTGATGATGGTACAGTAGTTGGTTTTGGAACTCATAAAGAATTAATTGAAAATAATAAGGTATACCAAGAAATTAGTAATTCTCAAAAACAAGTGATGCCAGAATAAGAAGGGAAGTGGGAAAATGGCAGGAAAAGGACCAATGAATGTTAGCTTAGACAGAGCGAAAGATTCCAAGGGTACTATTAAAAGATTAATGAAGTATTTAGAAAACCATAAAAAAGGTTTTGTAATTGTGATTATATTTATTATATTATATGTTATCGGATATGTTCTTAGAACAAGCATCTTCAGCGGGGTCTCGTTCTGTATTACCTAAGATTAATCAAAAGGAATTGTCAGCGATTAAGGTACGAATTACTTCAGATGAAGAGCAGAAAGAAGTTGTTCGCATTTTGGATTATCTTTTACCTATGATGCAGCAGGTACGAGATAAAGCAGTTCAAGTAGTTGATAACATTGACACAATAAAAAAATCCATCCTCGCCAAAGCCTTCCGAGGTGAACTTGGAACAAATATTTCAGAAGATGAATCTGCAATGGAATTATTAAAAATAATATTGAACAAGGGGGAATGTTAATGGCTAAAGGTCCATTAGAAAAAGCATTAGAGAAACATCAAAAGGAAATTGAACGTCAAGTAAAAAAACAAATTGAGGCTGACAAAAAATTAGCTGATAAGCAAAGACGTAATTCAGAGAGACAAGCAAGGATTGATGCGAGAAGAGAACGTGCTTCATCCATTGTTGTAGGTCAACCGACAGTAGGTGGCATAAGGATTTTAGATAATTCTGCAGAAGAACTAGTTTCTTTTATATGTAAAGGGTATTGTAAAGATGACTATCGTGTTACTGATAATGATGTTGAAATTCCTAAATATCTAGAGCGTGATTTGGCTTTAGAATTTGAAAAACTAAAGCAATATGGACTTATCTCAAATTATTGTTACTATATTTCTGGATGTTGGGAGATCACAATACTGCCAAGTTTATTGACTTATTTTGAAAGAAAGGAGAAGGCTATTTTGCAAGAAAAACAGTCTTATAATACTAATAATTTTTATGGTGATGTTACAGGCGTTCAGATTCAGCAAGGAACAGTTAATTCATCACAGACACAGACCATAACACAGGATTTTGATTATGGAGCAATCAGCGACATAATTGAAAATATAAAAAAGTATGATGGTATGTTTGATGCTGAATTTGGAGATAAGGCATCAGAGTTGAGGGGAAAAATAGCAGGATTAGAAGCACTTATTGAAAAACGTGAGAATCCAAGCAAAATTAAGAAGCTATTAACGGAACTTAGAAACCTAGCAATTGGAGTGACAGGAAGTTTAATAGCTTCTGGTATTGCAGCACAGATTCCAATCTTTTAGGAGGGATATATTTGGAAGGTATAGTATATGAACTTGAGAGAGAAGCACTTGATGAAAATGTTAGTGTGGAATCATTGTTAAGAAAAGCATATTTGGTAGCAAGAAAACTTAAGCTATCAGATTTTGAAGAATGGATTAACAATGAACAAAACGGATACCATGGAGAAGTCCCTGATTATAGAATGATAAAGGGAGATTATAAAGCATGGAATCCTTATAGAGGATGGATGCCAGTCATACTTACACCTAAAATGGGTAGATTTATGTCTAGCATTCCACTACATCAATCTATATCATCGATTTGTGAGATTTATACATCACATGAAAATGGTATTCAATTTACATTGAGTGCTGAAATTAATGACTTATTGAATAAGTCAACGGATGGGTTCAAAACACAGTTTGTATTTAACACGTCAAGAAGCGAGATATATGGTATACTTAGCACTGTTAGGAACAAGATATTGGATTGGGCCTTGCTTCTCGAAGAAAGTGGAATTGTTGGTGAAGGAATGACCTTTACTGAGGAAGAAAAAAAGAAGGCACAAGAGAATCAAGTAATAAATAATTATACAAATAATTTTTATTCTGATGTATCCGATGTTGAAATGAAACAAGGATAACATTTCGTTAGGTAATTGCGTTTAACATCATGTTACAACAGTCTCCAGTATAGGAAAAATAAGTATTTTTCGGACTAAATACATGCTAAAATTTAAAAGCAATTTTTAGCTCAGATTTCCCTCTGTATATGGGTATTGAAAGCACCAGGAGAAAATCTTGGTGCCTTTTTAAATTTGTGTAAGTGTAGGTAGAAAGACTGCCTGAAAATCCATGTTGATGGAAGAAATGCTATGAATGAGACATAAGTTTTTAATATATGCATTCTAACGAATGAAATATCAAACACGTGAAAAGGGAAGGTATCTCCTATGCTGCGATTATTAATAATATTATCAATGCCACAAACAACAGTAGAAAGATTTGGACTGCTTTGTTTGTTACAACACGTAGAAGAATCTCATTTTTATAATTTCGTTCACAATCTTCAAATAGGTCAATACATATTTCTAGCCTTTGGGATATTTCTGCGAAGTCTTTAGGAGAATTTCTGATCATGTATTTGCCATCAGTAACAATATCATTTATTTCTGTTAGAATTTTGTTAAGTCTGAATTTATACTGCCAAGGTTCGTAGGTATTGAAAAAGGAAGAAAGCTCATTCCAATAATTATTGAGAATATCGACTATGCTGCTTTCTCCAGCAATGTTACCGGCATTATCCATTGCGGTAACTTTATTTGCACGCTTTTTACCTTTTATTTTTTTGAAGTGTTCGTAGGCAGAGTATGTAGCGGTAATTCCATATATGGAAGTGAACATTCCTTTTACATTGTTAAACTGATTTCTGTATTCTGCTTCAATCAGAAATACATAAGAAACAAAAATACCAGAAACAATTCCGCCAATGATACCAATTAGTAGATTAAAATCAATAGAATATATTGTTTTCCACATAGATGCCTCCGGTTTTAAACATATTCTTCTATTGGAACATTAAATATACGCAGCGTATCCTCAATCTCTGCCTTATACATGTCCTCGTCATACATAGGTGAATTCTTTTCTTCTAAGTGGCGCATATGTGCATGGAACAATGTTATAAGCTGCATGTTATCGGAATATAGTGCTATATTCATATATCCATTTACAGGAACCGGTGTTTCGTGTATTTCAATTCCAATTTCTTTCATATCATACCAGCACTGTCTGAATTCCATATATAGTTTCTTGATTTCATCTGAACTGTTCATAATGTAATCTAATTTAATATAAAATGCGGCGCTTCGTCTGCTCACAATTTCATCTACGGATATAGTGAATTTGACTTCGGCATCTTCCAACGCAAGCAAGCTGCGATAAAATTCTGAAAAACGAGTAATTGGGTGCCTGTCAGAAGATAGCAGAGAAGAGGCATCTTCATTAAACTTTTGCACCAGTGCAAAATTGTTGGTAATCTCTTCGGCAAAATTATATGGATATCTTGCCTTCCAACGGATATAATCGTTTTTCTTATCCGCAATGGTACTATTTGAGTCATTGATATCCGGTTGTAATTCGTCTCTTTTTTTAACCCATGCTGAAAGTCCCTCAATAATCCAGTTAGCACTCGAATATTCTCCCTTTGAAAAGGCTAATTGATAATTCTCACCAACTTTTTCAAAATGCAATCCATAGATATCTTCTAATTCAAAAAGTACATGCATTACACTTGTGGGATCATCGAAATCCGGTTCAGCAAGCGTAGAAGGATTTATGTCCAGTGCATCTGCAATCTCAAACAGTTTTCCATCCTTTGGTTTTCTTACATCATTTTCATATTGACGTATGCGGTCTCCGGTCAATTTGACCATGGAGCCAAGTTGTGCCTGTGTCAGACCTTTTAGTGTTCGATATTTTCTTATTTTATCTCCAAGAGTCATATAAAAATCTCCTTTACGATAAGTATTTTCTTGCTTAATAGCATTATTGTACCATGAACAAATAAAAAAGTGAACAGAAAAGTTAATATCAAATAGAATAAAAGTACAAAAAAGTACTTGACGAAACAAAAAAGATATTGTACCATAATCGCACAAGTACAAAAATGTACGCATCGAATAATCGCAAATGTTTTCATAAGACATTGAAGTGAAGAAAGGGGGAATCAGCCTATGAATAAAAAGATGTATGTAGACGTTACAGAAGTCTGTGATGATTGGGGCGTCAGCCGAGCACAAGGCTATAAGATTATTAAGCAGCTCAATGATCGCATGCTTGTTATCAATCCGAATCTTATTGTTTTGTCCGGCAAGGCAAATAGAAAGTTTTACGAGGAGAATTGTTATGGCATGGCAAAAAAAGCATAAGAAAAGACCTTTCTCCGGCAAGAGAAAGGTCAACAACACATCAGAAGCTGTGATGTATCGCTTACACATTTACTATAGCACAGCTTCCTGACCTACACAACAAAAGAGAGGAGGCGATTGATTATGCCAGTATTTAAAAACAAGACGCAGGGTCAGTATGTGAATGTTTACAAGGATATATTGAAAAATCATTCATTGAGCCTGCGTGACAGGGGAATGGTTGTTACACTGCTTTCCCTGCCGGATAATTGGGAATTTACCATATCGGGATTGAGTAAGATTATTCCTGATGGAAAAAGTTCAATACGAGCCAGTCTGACACATTTAGAGGAACTTGGATATATTTCAAGAACTCAGGAGAGAGCAAAGTGTGGCAAATTTGGAAAGATAGCGATAGAGATTCACGAAACACCAATTGCGCCGTTGTCTTATTTTCGGAAAACGGAGAAGCCGAAAGCCGATAACCCGGTGGCGGGAAAGCCGGCATCCGAAAAGCGCACACAATATATTAATAATCAATTAAATAATAACCAAGTGAAGAATCATTCATCTATCAATCATTCAGATGAGAGCGAAGGAGAGAAGGACACAGAACAACTTAGAAAGTTTGTAGCTGAGAATATCAAGTTGAAACAGTTTTATGAGGTGGCAGAAGGAAATGCCAGCGAACAGGAGATGATACGGGAGATATATGATACCATCTGCGATGTTGTGTGCTTTCCAAGAAAGCAGATAACGATTAAGGGGACAAGTTATCCATGGCAGGTTGTAAAAAGCCAGTTACTGAAGTTGAAACCGGTTCATATTGCGAATCTGTTGGAGCGATTGGTAGATAACAGTTTGGAAATCAAAAATATGGAATCTTACCTGATATCGACGCTATATGCGGAAAGTTTGTCAGGCACATTAAAGGAGCAGGCAGATTTGCATGATGATTATCTGCGATACCTGCGTGGGAATCCATATCAGAATATACAATAAGGAGATGCTAGTTATGTCAGCAAGTAAAGATACGAAAAGAGGTACTTGGAAAGTTTATATCAGATATAAAGACTGGCAGGGCGTCGGTCAGGTTCATACGAAACGAGGCTTTGCCACTAAGAGAGAGGCACTTGAGTATGAACGTGAATTCCTGCTAAAGAAATCAAAAGATGTCAATATGGGATTTCCACAGTTCGTGGAGGTCTATATGGAGGATATGAAGCTGAGGTTGAAATTGAACACATTTTTAACCAAGAAGCACATTATGGAAACGAAGATTATTCCCTATTTTGAGAAGAAAAGTCTTTCGGAGATTACGGCAACGGATGTTATTCAGTGGCAGAATCAGTTGCTTAGCATGAGAGATGAAAATGGAATGCCATATGCACAGACTTATCTTCGCACCATTCAGAACCAGCTTAGTGCGATTTTCAACCACGCTTGCCGTTTTTATGGATTGACCGCTAATCCATCGAAGCAGGCGGGAAAGATGGGAAAGGCAAAAGGAAAGGAAATGCTTTTCTGGACGAAAGAGGAATATTTGCAATTTTCAGAGGTGATGAAAGATAAGCCAGTTTCCTATTATGCGTTTGAAGTTCTTTACTGGACAGGAATTCGTGAAGGTGAACTTCTTGCTTTGGAAAGAGGCGATTTCAACATCCCGGACAGGAAATTGACCATTAATAAATCTTACCAGCATTTGCAGGGTAAGGATTATATTACCAGTCCCAAAACGGAAAAGAGCAATCGTGTAATCGAGTTGCCGGAGTTTCTCTGCCGGGAGATGGAAGATTATTTCGGAATGCTCTATAAATGTGATGAGCATACAAGGTTATTCACATTTTCCAAAAGCTATCTGCACCACGAGATGGACAGAGGAGCAAAGGCGGCAGGTGTGAAGAGAATCAGAATTCATGATCTAAGACATTCGCATGTAGCACATTGTATTGAGCTTGGATTTTCTCCGGTAGCTATTGCAGAGAGGATGGGACATGAGGGAATCAATATCACATTTAATTATGCTCATCTTTATCCGTCCAAACAGAAAGCACTTGCAGATAAGCTGAACGAGGACAGGGGAGATGTAGATGCAACGGAGAAAAAGGAGGCGTAGTAAATATTATGGCGAAGATATACAGACGGGATAACCTTGTATCGGGTGTGACACCAAAGAAAAAGAATGAAAAGAACCGGAAAAGGAGCGTGATTGTGAATTTCCGGGTGACACCAGAGGAGAAGCAACTTATTGATGAAAGAATTGCATTATCGGGACTTCCGAGGGCAGAATTTTTCATCCAGAGTTGTATGTATCAGAAAGTAATCACATTTGGAAATGTGAAAACTTTTGATTGGATGAAAAAGAAACTGTTAGTGATTGATGAACATTTGCAGGCAGTAGAAAAATCGAAGGAGTTGGATTTGAAAATATTAGAATCCCTTCGGATGATATTGGAAATGTTTGCAGGATTAGAAAGAAAGGATGAAGTTAATGAGTAGATCAACAAAAAGTTATGAAGAGCGTTTGCTTGAAATGGAACGACGAGAGCAGGAAAGTCTTGAAAAAGCAAAGAAGTATGCAGCACAAAAACGGGAACTACAGAAACGACAGAAAGCCGAAGAGAGTAGAAAGCGTACACACAGACTTTGCGTGATTGGTGGTGCGGTGGAATCGGTGTTGGGCTATCCGATTGAGGAAGAAGATATTCCGAAGCTGATAGGTTTTCTAAAACGACAGGAAGCAAATGGAAGATATTTTTCTAAGGCAATGCAGAAGGAGCAGATACCGGAAACGGAGGAAGTGTAATGGCAGAGGGGTTAGATTTTCTAATCCCTTCATTGCTCTTTATGAAGGGCGCACTTATAGACAACCAGAGGTTGTCTAATAAGTTTGCCGCAAGCGGCAACCGGTCTGCGCTTCGCTTGCCGGGCTCGTTCCGTCGGCGGGGCTTTCAGCCAGACCTGCTCATGCCGC
>ERZ779866.2536-NODE-2536-length-16238-cov-3.481987_pt1 | contig 16238 bp, 15 predicted proteins | sample MGYA00511248_ERZ779866 | MGnify/ENA primary metagenome ERZ779866 (study PRJEB29588, sample SAMEA2155758) | human gut metagenome | biome: human gut; feature: human-associated habitat; material: faeces | place: Denmark | collected 2008/2010 ... | reverse complement strand
AAAAGGATTTGATTTTAAAAAATATAGAGATATTCGTTGAATTTAAAAACAATGCCGAATGACGGCATTGTTTTTTTATTTAAACACTATATCGGAAATTTAATTAACAAAAAAGCCTTGTTCTTTTTGGGCTTTTATTATATAATATGATAGTATACTTGTATAATGGGATAAATATCGTCGGTGATAATTTGATTTTATCTTTTTAAATATATTCGGAGGAAATAATGGACAAAGAAAAGAAAACAGACATTTTGCCCGTGCTGCCGCTCAGAGGGCTCAATGTCTTTCCGGGTACGGTTTTCCACTTTGATGTGGGCAGGGAAAAATCCATAAAAGCTTTGGACAGCGCCCTTTCGGGCGATGGCGGCAGGATATTCCTGGTGTCACAGAAAAAGCTCAAGGTGGAGGACCCCAAGCAAAAAGACCTCTACTCCATAGGCACAGTGGCAAAGGTCAGACAGATATTAAAGCTTCAGAATAATGTGCGCAGAGTGCTCATAGAGGGCATATGCCGCGCAAAGCTCGACACGGTTTTGGAGGAAAATCCCTACATGGTTGCCAGCGTCGAGCTGTTTGAAGAGGAGAAAAAAGAGGCCGTCACCAAGCGTGAGCAGGCGGTTTTGAGAAGGCTTCAGGAGGCCTTTTCCGAGTTTGCCGCCGTTTCGGGGTCGGTGTCCGACGAGGTCATGATAACCGTCGTCGAAAGCCGCGACATAGGCAGGCTGTGCGACTTTATATGCCAGAACACGATACTTCCCATAGAGAACAAACAGGCTCTTTTGGAGCAGATGGACCCCATGAAAAGGGCCTCCATGCTGACAAAAGTGCTGACCGAAGAGGCCGACATAATCGAGATAGAAAACCGCATACAGGAAAAGGTGCAGATAGGCATCGACAAAAATCAGCGTGATTTCTATCTCAGAGAGCAGCTCAAGGTCATATCCGAGGAGCTGGGCGAGGGCGAGGACACCGTTTCGGAAAGCCTTGAGTACAAGCAGAAGATAATGGCTCTGGGACTTCCCGAGGAGGAGGAAAAGAAGCTTTTGAAAGAGGCATCACGCCTTGCCAAAATGTATGCAAACTCCCCTGAAAGCGGAGTGGTGAGAAACTATCTCGACACCATTCTCGACATCCCGTGGAACAAGTTTACAAAGGAAAACGACGATATAGAAAAGGCGAGAGCCATTTTGGAGCACGACCACTACGGCCTTGAAAAGGTCAAGGAGAGAATTCTCGAGGTGTTTGCCGTCAAGACCATGAAGGGCTCGGCCGACGGACAGATAATCTGTCTTGCAGGCCCTCCCGGCGTGGGCAAGACCTCGATAGCCTCGTCGGTGGCCCGTGCCATGGGCAGAAAATTCGCAAGGCTGTCTTTGGGCGGTGTGCGAGATGAGGCCGAGATAAGAGGTCACAGAAAGACCTATATCGGCGCAATGCCCGGCCGTTTTGTCACGGCTCTGCGCCAGGCAAAGAGCATGAACTGCGTAATTCTCGTTGACGAGATAGACAAACTGGGCAACGACTACAAGGGCGACCCCAACGCCGCTCTTCTGGAGGTCTTTGACAGCGAGCAGAACAACGCCTTCAGAGATCACTTTGTAGAAGTGCCCGTCGACCTCTCCCATGTGCTTTTCATAGTGACAGCCAACGATGTGGGCAATATCCCGAGACCTCTTTTGGACAGAATGGAGCTCATCGAGATAGGCAGCTACACCGACACGGAAAAGCTGGAGATAGCCAAGAGGCACCTCTTGCCCAAGCAGCTCAAAAAGCACGGACTTTTGCCGAGACAGCTCAAAATAGATGACAATACCCTTATGGCTGTGATAGACGGATACACAAGGGAGTCGGGCGTCAGAGTTTTGGAGAGAACTCTTGCAAAAATATGCCGCAAGACTGCTCTCGCCATAGTAAACGACGGCGTCAAGAGCGTAAAGGTGACCAAAGAAAATCTCAAGGACTATTTGGGCGCCGAAAAGTTTAAGGACGAAAAAGAGGGGCTCAAGGCGGCAGAAGTCGGTGTAGTCAACGGCCTTGCCTACACTTCGGTGGGCGGCGAGCTCTTGCAGATAGAGGTAAATGTCACCAAGGGCAAGGGCAAGATGGAGGTGACAGGCAACCTGGGCGATGTCATGAAGGAATCGGTCAAGGCGGCAGTCACATATATAAGGAGCAGAGCCAAGAATCTCGGCATAGACGAGGATTTCTATGAGAAGTGCGACATGCATGTCCACTTCCCCGAAGGTGCCGTGCCCAAGGACGGTCCGTCGGCAGGCATAGGCATAGCCACAGCCGTAATATCTGCCCTTACGGACAGACCTGTCGAAAAATGCTACGCCATGACGGGCGAGATAACCATAAGGGGCAGAGTTTTAGCCATAGGCGGCCTTAAAGAAAAGACAATGGCGGCTTACAGAAATGGCGTAAAAACCGTCATAGTGCCCATAGACAACAAAAATGACATCGACGAGCTGGAAGACACCGTCAAAAACACCCTGCGCTTTGTCTATGTCAGCCACATGGATCAGGTGGTGGAGGAGATATTCCCCAAAAAGAATGAAGAAAGCTGCGGAAAAACTCTCATTCTGCCCGAGAGCAAAAAGGGCACAAATATAGGAATAAAGCAGTAGGAGATATATATGGACATTACAAAGGCCGTCTTCGTGCGCTCGGCGGCCTCCGAGAGGGATTTTCCCCGTGACAGCGGCAAGAGGATAATCTTTGCCGGAAAATCCAATGTGGGAAAATCCAGCACGATAAACAGGATATTTCAAAAGAAAAACTTCGCAAAAGTCAGCGCCTCGCCGGGAAAGACGATATATGTAAATCTCTTTCGCCTCGAGGACAAATACTGGTTTGTAGACCTTCCCGGCTATGGCTACGCCAAGACCTCGAAGGCTGAAAAAGAGAGGTTTTCCAAGCTCATAGTGAGCTTTCTGTCCTACGACAACGATAAAATCGCCAGATTTTATCTCATAGTCGACAGCAGACACCGCCCCACCCAGCTCGATGTTCAGATGATGGAGTGGATAAGGGCCTACGGTCTGCCTTTCACCGTCATCGCCAACAAGACGGACAAGCTCAAACCGAGGGAGATAGAGGAAAACGCCGCCCTCATAAGGGAGACGCTGGGACTTGAGGAAAACGAGAGACTTCTCATGTTCTCGGCAGAAAAGGGCACGGGAAGGCTTGACATAATAAAGGATATAGAGACAGCTTTGGAGGGATAGATATGTTTTTGTACGACCATTTCTCGGTGGACGAAAAGGGACACCTCAAAATAGAGGGTGTCGACACTGTGGAGCTTGCCAAAAAATACGGCACGCCCCTCTATGTCATGAGCGCGAACTATATTAGAAAGGCCTGCGAAAAGTACCATGAGGTGATGAAAAGCTTTTTCGGCGAAAATTACAGCGTGGCATACGCCAGCAAGGCTCTTTCGGCAAAGTTTATATACAGGCTGATAAAGCCCTTAAATATGCATGTCGATGTGGTGTCGGGCGGCGAGATATACACCGCTTTGGCGGCAGGCTACGACAGCGCCCTCATGCATTTTCACGGCGGCAACAAGACAAGGCAGGAGATAGCCTACGCCATAGATAAAAAGATAGGACGAATCGTCATCGACAATTTCCAGGAGATAAGGATAATCGACGAGGAGTGCAAAAAGAGAAACACCGACATGGCGGTCATACTGAGAATAAAGCCGGGTGTCGACGCCCACACCCACGAGTTCATCTCGACGGGCAAGGAGGACACAAAGTTCGGCTTCGGCATAGGCGACGGTCAGGCATTTAATGCCATTGAGGAGATACTTAAATGTGAAAACTTAAAGCTCATGGGCTTTCACTGTCACATAGGCTCCCAGCTTCTGGAGTCCAAACCCTACTCCATGGCAGGCAAGGTAATGGCCGACTTTATGGCTCTCGTCCGTGAAAAATACGGAATAACTTTGAAAGAACTGATTATGGGCGGCGGTTTCGGTGTAAAATACACATATGAGGACAAACCCGAAAGCCTTGAAAACATGATAGGGGCATTTGCCGACGCCATAAAGCTGTCGTGCAGCGAGAATGATTTCCCCGTGCCCTTTGTCACCATAGAGCCGGGACGCTCCATCGTGGCTCCCGCGGGAATCACCCTCTATGAAATAGGCACACTTAAGGAGCTTGAGGGCATAAGAAATTATGTCTCTGTGGACGGCGGAATGACCGACAACCCCCGCTACGCCCTCTATGACGCAAGATACGAGTGCTGTGTGGCGAACAGGGCAAATGAGGAGAGAAATTACAAGGCTACGGTGGCAGGCAAGTGCTGCGAGAGCGGCGACATGGTCACCAAGGACATATACATTCAGACTCCCAAGCCCGGAGACATACTGTGCACCTTTACGACGGGCGCCTACAACTATTCCATGGCGTCCAACTACAACAAAACTCCGAGACCTGCCATGGTGCTGGTGGACGGAAAGGACGACACGCTGGTCATAGAGCGCGAGAGCTTTGAGGACCTTGTGAGATTGGAGAGATAAATGTTCGGAAGATCCCTTGAGGAATACCTCATAATAATTCCTGCCGTTCTCATCGCCCTTACGGTACATGAGATGTGCCACGGCTACGCCGCCTATCTTTTGGGAGACGACACCGCCAAAAGCCAGGGCAGGCTGAGCTTCAACCCCATCGACCACATAGACCCCATAGGTCTCTTGTGCATGATATTTTTCGGCTTCGGCTGGGCAAAGCCGGTGCCCGTAAACCTTGCAAACCTCAAAAACAGAAAGGTCGGCATGTCCCTTGTGGCGCTGGCAGGTCCTCTTTCCAACTTTGTGCTGGCCTTTGTCTGCCTGCTCATCGTGTTTTCAATGGGGGCTGCGGGAATAAGCGGAGATGTGGCGACGGCTCTCGTAAGCTTCCTCGTCACTCTTGCCAGTCTCAGCGTCGGTCTGGGCGTTTTCAACCTGCTGCCCGTGCCGCCCCTCGACGGCTCAAATATAATCTACCCGTTTATGCCCCACAGCTTCAGAGTGTTTATGTATAACAACGGCTACTACATACAGTTCGCCCTGCTTATACTGCTCTATTTCGGATTTTTGGATACGCCGCTTATATTTTTGAGAGAGCTTGTCATGAACGGCATGCTTAAAGTTTTGCTTCTCATATTCTAAAAGAAAGGAGAGAGACATGGAGGTCACATTTCATTTGGAGAGCTTTGACGGCCCTTTGGATCTCCTGCTCTCTCTTATTTCAAAAAACAAGGTCAGCATCTTCGATATACCGATAGCCGAGATACTGGATCAATATATGGAATATCTCGACAGAATGAAGAGCTTCGATATGGAGATAGCCTCGTCTTTTGTAACGATGGCGGCACAGCTGACATATATCAAGTCGAAAATGCTTCTGCCAAAAAACGACGAACAGATAGAGGAGGACCCGAGAGCCTCTCTTGTGGAGGCCCTTTTGGAGTATCAGAAGATAAAGCTGGCAGGTGAAGCCCTGTCCGATATGGGTGAGACAGGTCTCGACATTTTTACAAGGGAAAGAGAGAGCCTTGAAAAGGAAAAGCGCTTTTCGGGAGACGCCGAGGTGTCCGCCCTTGTAAAGGCGGCAGCCAAAATGTTCGAGAGATTTGAGAGAAAGGCTCCGCCGCCCATAAACAAATTCGCAGGCATAGTGGGCAATAAGACCGTTTCGGTCGGCTCCAAAATAGCCGAGATAGCGTCACTTCTTGCGGAAAATGACAGCGTGAGCTTTATGTCCCTTGTGGAAAAGTCACGGTCGAGAAGCGAGATTGTCGCTGTGTTTCTCGCTCTTTTGGAGCTTATCAAAGCGAAAAAAATAGACATTTCCGAAAAAGGGGAGGACTATGTGCTCACCCTTAAACAGGCTGAAAAAGAGGTGACAGAGAATGGACAGTGAGGAAAAACTTAATATACTCGAGGCCGTTCTCTTCGCTTCGGGAGAGCCTCTCAATAGAAAACGCCTCTCGGAGATACTGGAAATAGACGAGGACGAGGTGGAAAAAACCGCGAAGGAGCTTTCCGATCTCTACGATTACAGCATGAGGGGCATAAAGCTCATAAGGCTTGAAAACAGCTATCAGCTTTGCTCGAGAAAGGACTACGCTCCCTATGTCCGCAAGGCTTTGGAGACCAGAAGGGGCAATCCCCTTTCATCGTCGGCTCTCGAGGTGCTGGCGATAATAGCCTATAAACAGCCTGTGACAAGGGCGTATATCGAGCAGGTCAGAGGTGTGGACAGCACATATACCGTGTCCTCTCTTTTGGATAAGGAGCTTATTGAAAACTGCGGCAGGCTCGATGTGCCGGGCAGACCTGCTCTTTACAGAACCACCGAAAACTTCTTAAGGGCTTTCGGCATATCTGACCTTAAAGAACTGCCCTTTATAAAGGAGTTTGAAAGGGAAGATGTGGAGCAGCTGGCCTTCGGCGTGGTGGACGAAAGGGAGAAGTGATGTTGCTTTTGCTTAAAATCCTCGGGATAATCCTCGCCGTGATTCTGCTTGCCGTTCTGGTGATAATCTTCACGCCTTTAAAGATACAGGTGGTGTATCCGTCACTTAAAATCTTTGTCAAGTGGAACGGCATAAAATACAGGCTCTATCCCCTGAAGGAGAAAAAAACACAGAGTAAAGAGAAAAAAGAGGAGCCTCCCTCCCATGAACCTCCCAAAAAGGCAGAAACGGTAAAGTCCGAGGAACACAGGGAGGAAGAGCCCGATAAAAAACCAAAGAAAAAGACAAAAAGCAAGAAAAGCGGAGTGCTCAAAGATATTTTTCAGTCAGACCTTGAGAAAAAGCTCAGGTATGCGGGCATAGTACTCGAAGCCATAGGAAAAATAATAAAGGGCACTGTGTTTGAAAGGCTTTTTCTCAGCATAAAGACGGGAGGGGCAGACAAGGCCAAAACTGCTTTGGATTACGGCAGGCTGTGCGTGTTTTTCACCTGTCTCCAGCCCTTTCTCGATGAGCATGTCACCATAAAAAATCAGCGCATAGACATAGGAGCCGACATGGACGCCGAAAGCTGGAGATTCGGCTGCGACATAATAGTTTATATCAGGTCGATAACCGTTCTCACAGCGGCAGCGGCGGCCTATCTGAAATTGCGAAAGGAAGGAAAAAATGAATAATTTTGCTGAATTTATCGCGAGTACACTTGAAAAAATGAAGGGCGTGGCCGATGTAAACAGCGTCGTTGGCGCACCTATCACCACCCCCGACGGCACTACGCTGATACCTGTTTCCAAGGTGTCTCTCGGAATTGCGGGCGCAGGCGGAGATTTTGACAACGAGGGCAAAAAAGGCAAGCTCAATTTCACGGGCGGCACAGGCGCGGGAGCCAACATAACTCCCCTTGCCTTTATCGTCATAAACAACGGCAACACGAGAGTGCTCTATATGAATCAGGGCTCCGGCTCGGCGGTTGACAAGATAATCGACATGGCGCCCCAGGCTTTTGACAAGATAACAAACTATATAGACGAGAAAAAGAGAGAGAAAAAGGCCTCGGAAATGACAGAATAACACCTGGCTTCACCTCATAGAATATTTCTGAGGTGAATGTATGAAGAGAATAATATGTATTTTGTGCCTTTTCGGGCTGCTTCTGCCGAAATCACACGGAATTTCGGCAGAGAGCTATGTTTTTTACGACTGCTTCAGCGGAGAGATACTGTCTGAAAGAAATTCCGAAAGCTCCATGCTCATTGCCAGCACTACCAAGATAATGACGGCTCTTGTGGCGCTGGAGCTCTATGATTTGGACAGCGAAGTGACAATAAAGAGGGAGTGGACGGGAATTGAGGGCTCCTCCATGTATCTGAAGCCCAATGAAAAGCTGACGGTCAGGGAGCTGCTCTACGGTCTGCTTTTAAGCTCGGGCAACGACGCCGCCGTGGCTCTCGCCTGTCTTTATACGGGAAACCAGCAGGACTTTGTCACCCTCATGAACGCCAAAGCCATGGAAATAGGGGCGAACAATACCTTTTTTGAAAACCCCAACGGACTTGACGGCGAAAACCACAAGAGCACCGCAAAGGACATGGCTCTGATTGCGGCAAAAGCCCTTGAAAACGAGGATTTCAGACAGATTGTGTCGACAAAATCCATTAAGATAGGGGAAAGGTATTTCACAAATCACAACCGCCTGCTCTCCATGAGGGACGACATAATAGGGGTCAAGACGGGATATACCATGGCCGCAGGCAGATGCCTTGTGTCGGCAGCCGACATGGGCGGCAGGATATATGTGGCGGTGACGCTGAGCGCTCCCGACGACTGGGACGACCATCTTTCCCTCTACGAGCAGTACGGAAAAGAAGCACAGAGCGTCACCGTCCTGCCGAGTGATTTCACGCTTTCGGTGCCCGTTGCGGGCGGTCAGAAACAGAGCGTCACGGTGAGGGCCGAAAGCGAGGTCATACTGCCTCTTTTGGAGGGTGAAACCGCCGAAATAACGGTGGAGGGTCCCCGCTTTGTCTACGGCGGAGCACAGCAGGGTGAGAGATACGGAAGTGTAAAAATATATGTAGGCGGAAAAGAAAAGGCCGAAGCGGAGCTCTCATTTGCAGAGACGGTGGAAAAGGCCGAAAAGAGGAGTTTTTGGGATAAGGTATGGGACAGCTTGAAAAGCTTCAAAAAATAATAGCCGCGTCGGGCAGGTGCTCCAGAAGAGCCGCCGAAGTCCTCATTGAGGAGGGCAGGGTGGCGGTAAACGGAGTTACAGCCTCTTTGGGTGACAGGGCGGATATTGAGACAGATGCCGTCACGGTGGACGGCGAAAACATAGCCGCCCCTAAAGGGCACACCTATGTGCTTCTCAACAAGCCGAAAGGCTATGTCTCCACAAGCCGCGACGAAAAGGGCAGAAAAAATGTCATTCAGCTTGTGGATATAGACGGGGTGCGTCTTTACAGCGTGGGAAGGCTCGACATGTACTCGGAGGGGCTTCTCATTCTGACCGACGACGGAGATTTTACATATAAGCTGACCCACCCGAGACACGAGCTCTATAAGGAATATACGGTAAAGGTGTCGGGAAAGGAAAACTCCGACCCTCAAAAGCTTTTGTCAAAAAGCATGGAGATTGACGGCTATAAGATACAGCCGGCAAAGGTAAAAACACTTGAAAAAGACGGCGGAGTTTTCACTCTGTCGATAAAAATAAAAGAGGGTCGCAACAGGCAGATAAGAAAGATGTGCGCCCTTTCGGGATATAGGGTACTTTCCCTCGAAAGGGTGGCCATAGGCTTTCTCAAAGACCCGAGTCTCAAAAGAGGAAAATGGAGATATCTTTCAAAGGAGGAAGTCGAAGGTCTTGTCGATCTGTGCGGCGTCGGTGAAAAATGAAAATAACGGTTATAGGCGGAGGGGCGGCAGGCATGATGTGCGCCGCTCTGGCCGCGGAAAACAAGGAAAATAAAGTGACCCTCATAGAGAGGAATAAAATTCTCGGCATCAAGCTCAACATAACGGGAAAGGGCAGGTGCAACCTGACAAACGACACCGATGAAGACGGTCTTTTGAAAAACACCGTCACCAACGGCAGGGTTCTTTACAGAGCCTATTCGGCATTTACACCTGCCGATGTAAAGGAGTATTTTGAAAAGCTCGGGGTGCCGCTAAAGACCGAGAGGGGAGACAGGGTGTTTCCCCAAAGCGACAGGGCAAAGGACATAAGCGGAGCCCTGATAACAAAGCTCAAAAGGAGCGGCGTAAACATAGTCCAGGCGAGAGCTTTGGAGATACTGACCGATGAGGGCGCCGTAAAAGGGGTGAAAACCGACGGCGGAATATATGAGAGCGACAGGGCAATTCTTGCCACAGGAGGACTCTCCTACCCAAAGACGGGGTCTTCAGGCGACGGCTTTAAGATGGCGGAAAAGCTTGGGCATACGGTGACTCCCTGCCGTCCCTCTCTCGTGGCACTGAGGCTCAAGGGAGATGTGCCCAAAAAGCTGGAGGGACTCTCTCTTAAAAACATAAAGGCGGTGCTCAAGGACGGCAAGGGCAAAAAGCTCTACGACGATTTCGGCGAGATGCTGTTTACATCAAACGGCGTCAGCGGCCCTGTTATCCTCAGCATGTCGGCACATATAAAGGGCAGAGAGGATCTCACCCTCACGGTGGATTTAAAGCCCGCTCTCGACGAGAAAGCGCTGGACAAGCGTATTCTGAGAGATTTTGAGGAAAATATCAACAGGGATTTTTCAAATAGCTTAGGGGCTCTTCTGCCCTCAAAGCTGATACCCGTTATAATAGAGCTTTCGGGCATACCGCCCTTTAAAAAGGTTCACGAGATAACCAAAAAGGAGAGGGAAGGTCTTGTCTCTCTGCTCAAGGGCCTCACATTTGACATTTTGGGTGTGTGCGGCTATGACGAAGCCGTTGTGACCCAGGGCGGAATATCGGTAAAAGAGATAAACCCCAAGACCATGGAGTCCAAGATAGTAAAGGGACTTTATTTTGCAGGTGAGATAATAGATGTAGACGCCTACACGGGCGGATTTAACCTCCAGATAGCCTGGTCGACTGCATACCTTGCGTCGAAGGCGGGGGAAAATTGAAAGGGATGTGGAAAATGAAAAGGATAAGCATAGCGATAGACGGCCCTTCGGGGGCGGGCAAGAGCACCATGGCAAAAATGCTGGCCAAAGAGCTGGGCTTTGTCTATGTTGACACAGGCGCCATGTACCGCGCTGTCGGTCTTTACATATGCCGCAAGGGCATAGACAGCAAGGACAGAGACAGCATAGTGGCCGAGCTGCCCGAGATAGTCGTTACGATAGAATATAAGGACGGTGAGCAGCGCATAATTTTAAACGGCGAAGATGTGTCGGGCTTTATCAGAAATGAGCTGATAGGCCGCTACGCCTCCGACTGCTCGGCTCTGCCCGAGGTCAGAGCGCATCTTCTCATGCTCCAGAGAAACATGAGGGAAAAGGCCGACATAATCATGGACGGCAGGGATATAGGCACAGTGGTGCTGCCCGACGCCTCTCTCAAAATTTTTCTCATAGCCGACATTGAAAGCAGGGCTAAAAGAAGATATGACGAACTTTTGCAGAAGGGCGTGGATGTAACCTTTGAGGAGACTAAGGAGCAGATGGAAAAGAGGGACATGAACGACATGAACCGCGCCGTCGCCCCTTTAAAGGCGGCGGAGGACGCCGTAACCGTCGATTCGACCAATATGGACATAGAGGAGACACACAGATATATTCTCAATATAATCAGGGAGAGGCTCGGAGATGTTTTATAAAACAATACTTACAATAGCATACCTGCCCTTCAAGCTGCTCTTTCCGTTTAAGGCAACGGGAATTGAAAATCTGCCCGAGGGCAGAGTGGTGGTAGCGGGAAACCACAGCTCCAACGCCGATTCGGTTATGGTGCTCATGTCGATGCCATGGGACGGCAAGACAAGGATAATCGGCAAAAAAGAGCTTTTCAAGCTTAAAATCATGAACTGGTTTCTGAGAAAGATGGGAGCCTTTCCCGTCGACAGAGGTGAAGCTGATATCGACGCCGTCAAGGAGTGTCTCTCCACCCTTAAAAACGACGGCAGACTTTTGATATTCCCCGAGGGCACAAGGGTAAAGGAGGACGCCGTCGCCGCAAAGACAGGAGCGGTGGTGTTTGCCATGAGGACAAAATCCCCCATTCTCCCGGTGTACATAACCAAGGGCAAAAAGCTTTTCAGAAGGACGAAGGTCATATTCGGTCAGCCCTACACTGTGGAAAACACGAGAGACAGGGAGCTTGTGGAAAAATATACCACAGAAATGATGGATAAAATCTACGCTTTGGGAGAAAAATAATGACGATTGAGACAGGAAAATTCGCAGGCTTCTGCTACGGTGTAAAGAGAGCCGTCGAGATGGCGGAAAAATGCGCCCTTGAAAACAGACCGATATACACGGCAGGGCCCATTATCCACAATAAATCTGTGGTGGACAGGCAGAGGGAGATGGGCATAGTGCCCATGGACAATATAGAGGATATCCCAAACGGCGCCGAGGTCATAATAAGAGCCCACGGAATCACAAAAGAGGACGAGGATCGCCTTATGGAAAAGGGCTGCGTCATAAGGGATGCCACCTGCCCCAATGTCCTCAAAATCCACAAGATCGCCCGTGAGGAGAGCGAAAAGGGAAATGTCGTCATAATAATCGGCAGCCCCGACCACCCCGAGGTAAAGGGCATAAAGAGCAGGGCGAAAGAGGGCTATGTGGCCGAAACCGAGCAGGAGCTCATGGCCCTTGCCGAGAGATTTAAAGACAGAAATGTCTCGGTTGTCGGTCAGACGACCCTAAATAAAAAAATTTTTGTAAATTTTCAAAAAATGATAAAAAATTCTTTTACAAATGTGGAATTTTTTGATACAATATGTATGGCGACCTCTAATCGTCAGGACGAAATAAGAGGAAATGCCGGCAAATACGGCAGTGTGATAATAATCGGCGATAAGACGAGCAGCAATTCGAGGAAACTCTATGAAATAAGCCGAGAGTACTGTGAAAATGTACAGTTCATAGAGAACTCGCTGGGGCTCGACCTTTCAAAAATCGACTTTGAAAAGGGTGTTTTTCTGACAGCCGGCGCGTCCACTCCGGATTTGATAATTAAGGAGGTATATAAGAAGATGGAAAATCAGATCGTTGAAAACAGCGAAAATTTCGAGGCACTTTTGGAGCAATCCCTTAAAACTTTACATACAGGAGACAAGGTAACAGGTACTGTAACTCAGATCAAGCCTACCGACATTCATGTCGACCTCGGTGTAAAACAGGACGGATACATCCCCATGAGCGAGCTCTCCGATGACCCCACCTTTGTTGTTGAGGACAACATCAAGGTCGGTATGGAAATCGAGTGCTTTGTAGTTCGCGTAAATGATGTGGAAGGCACAATCATGCTTTCCAAAAAGCGCCTTGACTCTGTTAAGAACTGGGAAAAGGTTGAAAAGGCATGCGAGGACAAGGAGCCTGTTGAAGGCATAATCGTAGACCAGAACAAGGGCGGAGTTGTGGCAAGCGTTCTCGGCGTTCGCGTGTTTATTCCCGCAAGCCAGACAGGTCTTCCCAAGGACGCTTCCTTTGATTCTCTCATGAAGACAAAGCAGAAGATGCTCATCACAGAGGTCAACCGTCAGAAGAGACGCGTTGTCGGATCTATCCGCGCTATACTCGTCAGCGAGCGCCGCGAGGCAGAGGAGAAGATCTGGTCCGAGATCGCTGTCGGCAACAAGTATGAGGGCGTTGTAAAGTCCTTCACCTCCTACGGCGCATTTGTCGATATCGGCGGCGTAGACGGCATGATCCACATTTCCGAGCTCTCCTGGAACCGTGTAAAGCATCCTTCCGATGTTCTCACAATCGGCCAGAAGGTAAATGTTTTCGTAATCGCTCTTGACGAGGAGAAGAAGAAGATTTCTCTCGGTTACAGACTTGCCAGCGACAACCCCTGGACAAAGTTCACAGAGAAGTACTCTGTCGGCGATGTAGCCAATGTTGAGATAGTCAAGTTCATGCCCTTCGGAGCATTTGCAGAGGTTCTCCCCGGCGTAGACGGCCTTATCCACATCTCCCAGATTGCCGACAGAAGAATCGGCAAGCCCGACGAGGTGCTCAAGATCGGCCAGAAGATCGATGCCAAGATCACAGACATCGACATGGAGAAGAAGAAGATCTCCCTCTCCATCCGCGCTCTCCTCGAAGAGGCAGAGGCCAGCACAGAGGACGAGGCAGCTGCTGAGACAGACGCTGAGTAATTTTCGCAAAATTAAAAGCTGCGCAGAAATGCGCAGCTTTTTTTGTGCTTTAAAGACATAAAAAAGAGATACGGCAAAGCCGTATCTCTTTTTGAGTTTATTTTGCGATTATCATGCATATCTTGCCGCTGCCGTAGAGGGTAAAGCTTTCAAAGTTGGCTCTTGCCTCGGAGAGAGTCAGGTAGCGGGAAAGGGAGGGAGCGTAGACGGCGACATTTTCAACTATCTCATAGTAGTTGCTGCCGTACTTTACGCCTCTTATGCTGTCGAAGTCATCGCGTTTTACGGTGCCTATGGTACTGAGCTTCTTTGCAGGCGCGGAGTAGTATTTTCCGCTTTCAAGGGCGTCCTTGGATATGGCGCCGGGTACCTCGTTAAAGGCAAAGCCGGGATCGGAGAAGCTCTGGAATGTCTTTACGCCGTCCTTGTTGGTGAGGGTCAGTGTGTAGACATTTCTTGTTATAGGGTCGCCGTCAAGGTCTGTGCCTGTGGTTATGGTGTCGTAGCTCTGCTTGACCATGCCGTACTCATAGTACTTGCCTGTGACATCATTGCAGATTATGAGGTTTATCTTGCCGGTTCTGTCGAGCTCTGTGTGGACTATATCGGATACCTTGAGAGAGGTGACATTTTCCACAAGGTGCAGCGGGAACGAATTGCCTATCTGCTCATAGACCCTTACGCCGTCGGCTACGCGGTCGCCGGTCGTAAGATCTATCGAAGTTGCGGCGGGGAGATTCTGCTTTTTCATGGAGACGGGATTTATGACAAACTTGTCGTTGCTTGACTGACGAACAGTTACAAGGCGTCCCACGCTCTCATAGAGCTTGCTTATTCTCTCGTTGCTGCCTACAAGTATAGTGCCGTGCTGGGACAAATCGGGAGTGCCCTTTATCACATAGCCGCTGTCGAGCTTTACCTCAAACTCGGTGTCGGTCAGCTTTGTGAGAATGCCCTTGGGAGCCATCTCGCTGGAGTTGAGGTTGGGATATGCGGCGCAGATGTTGCCGTTGTAGTCGAGAAGCAGTGTGACTATCTGACCTATCTTTATGTCCTTGAAATATTCCGAAGCCTTGTCGGTCAAGTTGTAGGTCTGTCCGCCCGCTTCAATATATGTGGGAGCGTTGAAAACGGGGCCGCTGTTGGTGTATTTGAGCACCAGAGTGTTGTCCGAGACATAGTAGGTGTTGCTGTCCTTGGAATAGGTCAGAACATCGTATTTCTGAAGGTCGCTTTGGGTTATATATGCGCCGTTCATGAGAAACTTGGCGCCTGCTGCGGGCTCAAAAGCCTCTGTGCCGTAGATTATGCTCGACTGGGAAGCGGCGCTGCCTATGACGCTGACAAAGTTCACGGCGCCCGAGGAGTCGCGGTAGAGCATTACCTTGCTCATGGGTCTTATGTCAAACCACGATGTGGCGTAATCGGCCACATAGCCCATGACAGAGACCTTTGCAGTTTTGTTTATGTAAATCTTGCCTGTGGAGGTGACGAGACCGTCAGACTCGGAGGATTTTACATCGACAAAAGATGTGCCCTTGGTGTTTGTCAAAAAGCCGATAAGCTTGGAGGGGTCGTTCTTGTCAAATACGGCTTTGCCGTACATGCCGACGAGGGCCGAGGACATATCGGGGCGGACATAAACGGTCTTTTCGGTGCCGTCCCAGATGGAGACCTCATTTTGCTTTATTGTGGCGTCTGTCTCGCCTGTGCCGAGAAGCACACAGCCGTCCTTTACCGAGAAGGCTGTCGAAGCGAAGGAACCGCCCTCCTTGGTATTCATGGAGAGCATGTTGTTTATGATGACGGCAGCCTTGCCTCTCGGGATAAAGTCGTCGGCGGCAAGGCCTGTGACGCCCTCTGTGAGGCCGATTTCCTGAGCCTTGAGGACAAAGTCACGGGGCCAGAATGTGCCCACTTCCTCGTCCTTCCAGCCCAGCATGCGAAGGAGAATTGTAACTGCCTGGCCGTAGGTTATGTTGTCCTCGGGTCCGAAATAGCCCGAGGGGTAGGCCTTGATGATCTGATATTTCTTTACGGCAGCGTTGACATAGGGGGCGTACCACGAGGTATTTCTTACATCGGGGTAGAGAGTGTAGCTGTTGTAGAGGGACAGCTCGTCAAAGCCCGCGGCGAGAACTGCCATTTTGCAGAATTCAGAGCGTTTGAGATAGTTGTTCGGGTAAAAATAGTCTACATCTGCCACAACGCCTATGGAGGCGAGACTTTCGGCAGCCGCTTTGTCCACGCCGTCCTGAATGTCGGTAAAGGCGCGGGAGGGCAGGCAGAAAGAGAGCAGCGTACACAATAAAAGTGTGATTGAAATGGTCTTTTTCATATTGTTTCCCCCTTAATTATTTCTGAGTGCTTCGACAGGCGGCATTTTAGCTGCCTTGCGGGCGGGATAATAGCCGAAGAACATACCGAGAATGGCCGAGAATGT
>ERZ779866.2534-NODE-2534-length-16246-cov-4.045890_pt1 | contig 16246 bp, 9 predicted proteins | sample MGYA00511248_ERZ779866 | MGnify/ENA primary metagenome ERZ779866 (study PRJEB29588, sample SAMEA2155758) | human gut metagenome | biome: human gut; feature: human-associated habitat; material: faeces | place: Denmark | collected 2008/2010 ... | reverse complement strand
CTTTCAGCAAATAAGCACATACGGCAATATCCATGCCTGATATTTGCCGGTTTGCAGAATGCAAAAAAACTTTTACCCCCAATCTGCAGTCAGACGTGATATAAACAGTGCAATTTATCGCCAAGATAAAATTGCTGTTATAAATTTTTAACTGCATTTGTGATAATAATCACAAGAAAGACTTTATATTTACATTAAATGTAACAATATATTAAATATATTTGTATATTAATTTTAACCTACATGTCAAAATAAAGAGAAAAGCTATGTCAATCGATAGTATTTCCAATCGCATAAATATTAACACTGCTATTTTAAGGCAAGAGGATACAGCCTCTCACCAGGCCAGCTATGAAAAAGCCTCTACAGCAAAAAAAATCATTCTCGGCATTCTGACTTTAGGCTGTGCTGCTATTTATTTTGCAGTAAAAGAAAACAAACAAGAAGCCATAGCACAAGGAACAATCCAAAGCGTTAAAAATTTAAGACATGTTCTTGAAAATTTTACTCCCAATCAGGACGAAACAATTTCTCTTGTCATGAACGGTCTGCTTGTCAGCATTCATCAACGCTCCGACGATAACCGGCTTATCGCCAGAATTGACAATCAAGATATTGAACTTGAGCACACCGCAGAGCGGCTTAAAGAAAAACTTGAAGACGATATGGCTCAACACGTTAATTTTTATGGAAAAGACAACGTACTGTCCATGCTTAACGATTTAACGGATAACGATTCCACTCGCCCGCGCGTACGTCAGTTATATTCTCAGGCATTGATATCTGCTATCGGCATTCAAGAGCACGATCTTAGTTCTATAACTACACCGCTTTTAAAGTTATTTACCGAAATGGCCTTAAAAGAGCAGTTTTCCACCAAAGCAGAATTTGAAAAACTTTTTTATCCTTTATGCAATAACAATCTTATCAATACTGCCGACTGTCTTGATCTTATAAGCAGGTTTGAAACAGAACAAAAAGCGGATCCTAAAACAGTCACAGCAAAAGTAAGTTCTTTACCTACCCCCTCAAATCAAACGGATGCGCAAGAATTACAACAAAAACAGGCGGTACGCAATTTAGCTGCAGATTTAATCTATAACGAACGTACTTGGGATATTGATGCCAATGCTGATAATAAAGGGAAAAGATTACAGCTTGCTTTATATCAGAATGCAGACACTATAAGTAAAATTTTAAAAAACCGATCCGAGCTTGATGCGCTTATTCCAGAAATAAAAGAGCAAATCAACAATATCCTTGATACGATTGAAAATATTGAGCCATTCGGTAAAGATTCTGCAAAGATATCCGATGCTTTAAAATCGGATGAACGAGAAATTTACGAAGAAATTAAACATGATTATGACGTACAAAACAAGAAGGTAAAAGATTTAATTAATAATCTTAATGAAAACCAAATTAGTTTTTTAGTTAAAACCGCCATAACTCTGACTCCGCTATCCGAGTTTGCCGCAACGGAAGAAGCTATAGATAAAGAGATACAACACTTATCAGAAAATCTCCAGCGCACTATTTCAGAACAATTTGACGAAATCTGCGGCAATAGCGCTGCCTCAGATGCAGCGGATTACGATACCAAGACTCTTGACGAACTGCTGCAGACAAGCGGGACCGATCTTAACAGCGACGGTTACGGTAAATTCATGCGCGAGGTTATGAATTCATATTTTTCAGCTATACCTCCTATTGACCAAAGAGCTATGATTGCAGCAGGCGTACGCTACAGTACGGAAAACGCCGATCAGGGAGCCAAACTCGGTGCTTTGCTTAAAGGCGCAGGGCCAATCATGCAAAAGATGCTGCAGGGATTTAATACTGAAAGCATGAATGCCATCTTCCGTAATGCCCTGCAAGATATGAAAAGCAATCTCGCTCCGATAAATCCTACAATTATTCAGGCATATCTGCTTGACATGGTAGAAAAATCTCAAGGACGCATCGATAAAATCGAAATAACAAAATCATTAGGCGCAGCTTCGGTAGGTCAAGCATTATTATGCAAAATGTATACCAAAGATCACCCGGACGGAACTGACTGCGTTATTAAAATTTTGCGCCCGGATGCCAAATTAAGAGCGGAAAGAGAAAAGGCTATTTTCCAAGAAGCAGCAAAAAATATCCCCGGCATGACCACAACCTTTGCCGGACAATTAGAACGTATTATGTCAGAGCTTGATTTGACTATAGAGGCTGCAAACATCAAGGACGGAGCTATTTACGATCAAGGTTTTGCCACAGTAAAAAGCATGAAATTAAATCCTTTGGTAGAGCCGACAGCCAATACCATGGTACTGGAAAAAGCGCCGGGAATTACACTGGACCGATATTTAAGCGGTCTTGACGCAAAAATTCAAGAAGCTGTTGCTACTAATATGCAGCAGACAGATACAGTGGAGATCCCCGACGAAAAGTTCTACCGTGAAACTACCAGCAAGGTTTTGGAAGATTTAAATAAAATTTATATAGATGTTGAGAAAAAACAGCAGTTTTTGATCAACTTAAGCAGCAAATGGGTATCCGAAGGTATCTACGGTGAAGGCTTTTATCACGGTGACTTGCATGCCGGAAATATGATGGTAGATGACAATATGCTGACCGTTATCGATTTCGGCAATGCAACTAAACTTACCTCTTCACAGCAAATACAGATAACTTTAATTGCGGCTGCAGCACTTAAACAGGATACGTCAAACTTCTTAAAAGGCTACCAGGAATTGTTAAGCCCTGAGGGGAAAATTGCTTTTGCAGCTAAAAAAAACCAAGTCAGTGAAATCATCGACAAAATTCTGCAAAAAGGCGAAGAAAGCGATACGGGAAAACGTATCGCCGTTGCTTTAACCGCCATACAAAAACTCGGTATTGAAGTACCGGCTCCGATATTTAATTTTTCGCAATGCCAATTAAGACTGCAGGCTGCGGTTGATTCCTTGAACGAAGCACTAAAACAAATAAAAGACAAAATGCTGGAAATTCTTCCTATCGGAGCCAAAGCAATGCCTCCTTATTTAACGTTATTATCAACGCTGCGCAGTTCTTCTGATTTATTTAAAGACGGCGTTAATACCGTTACTTCAAAACTTGTTATGTTAAAGTCAGCGCTACTTACCTATCGTGAAACGGCATCTACTGACAACGACAGCTGCTTTCTTATAAGTAAATTTTTAGAAAACATCAAGCAAGATCCTGAAGATGCTGTTACACCACAAGCTATTTGCGAAAGTTCAGTTCCTGATCTCAAAGAAATAAGAGAACAAATGATTGAATTAAAAAATAGTCCTTCTGCGGATGATGTCAGCCAAAAAGAACATCTGTTTAGCGAATACAGAAACAAACTTCTGCAATTTTATGAAAGTGAATGCGACAGATATATAAACCTTATCGGATCTTTAAAGCATAAGGAGCCGCTTGATTTTTGCGACTGCATGGGCGAAGTTATTTCACAAAACATGCGCAGCTCTTTAAGCCGCTTGGGCTTCTTTACTTCTTTACGCTACACATATTCTTAAAAAAGGGGCAAATGCCCCTTTTTTACGTTCTACTGTTGCTGTGTTACTTTGATTCCGCTTTGAACCAGCAGAGCATCCACTTTAGGCTTACGGCCTCTGAAAGCTATAAATGACTTCATCGGATCTTCTGCTCCTCCTGATGCCAATATATAATCACGAAAATCCGCGCCGGCCTCTTTATTAAAGATACCTTCCTCAATGAAGCGTCCGAAAGCATCCGCAGCCAGCACTTCCGCCCATTTATAGCTGTAATATCCTGCCGCGTATCCGCCTGCAAAAATATGCGAAAATCCGTTAGGGAAGCGACCGTTCTCATATTGAGGAACAACACTTACTTTTGATTTGACTTCATTTAATATTTCATAAATGCGCCCGCCTTTGTGCGGATCGTATTCTGCGTGAATTCTAAAATCAAAAATCGCAAATTCAAGCTGTCTAAGCATTGCCATAGCCGACTCAAAATTTTTAGCCGCAATCAAAGCATCAAGCTTCTCTTTAGGCAAATGCTCTCCCGTTCTGACATGACAGGACAGAAAATTAAGAACTTCTTCCTGCCAGGCAAAATTCTCATTAAACTGACTCGGTAACTCAACGGCATCCCAAGGTACTCCGTTAATTCCGGAAACGTCTGCGATATCAATACGCGTTAACAACTGATTTAACCCGTGCCCGAATTCGTGGAACAAAGTCACTACTTCATCATGCGTAAGTTCAGACTGTTTGCCGTTAACCGGAGGAGTAAAGTTACAAACAAGATATGTAACAGGAAGCTGCAAGCAGCCGTCAGCACGATAACGCCTGCTCATGCACTCATCCATCCAGGCGCCGCCGCGTTTTCCCTGACGGGCATACAAATCCATGAATAAAGTACCGATTTTGCTGCCGAACTCATCGTATACGTCATAACAGACGACATTTTCATTCCAGACATCAACACCAAAACGCGCTCTGAATGTAATGGAGTAAATGCGTTTTGCGCACTCAAAAAGACCGGCGATAACCTTATCAACAGGGAAATACGGACGCAGCTCTTCGGCATTATAGGAATATTTTTCCTGACGCAGCTTTTCGGAATAATAAGCGACATCCCACGGTTTTAACTCATCACAGCCCAAACCTTTTGCGTATTCTTCTAAAGCTTTTACCTCTTCAAGCCCCTGATTATGAGATTTATTTGCCAAATCATATAAAAAGCTTAAAACTTCATCATTGTTTTGCGCCATCTTAGTAGCAAGAGATAATGATGCGTAATCTTTAAAATCAAGAAGCCGGGCAAGCTCATGGCGTAAAGACAAAATCTCCTCCATGACAGGCAAATTATCCCATTTGCCGGCATCAGGTCCTACGTCAGAAGCACGGGTGTTATATGCAATATACATTTCTTTACGCAATTCACGATTATCTGCATAAGTTAAAACCGGCAGATAAGACGGAATATCCAAAGTAAAGACATATCCGTCAAGGCTGCGCTTTTGTGCCTCGCTTTTAGCAAGATTCAAAGCGCCGCGCGGCAAACCGGCCAATTCTTTTTCATCTACGACGTTTTTGACATAGTTATTGGTTGCATCCAAAAGATTATTGGCAAAATCGGACTGCAGCTGCGACAGTCTTGCCGAAATTTCCCCAAAACGGCGCTGCTTGTCCTCAGGTAAATCAATACCCGACAATCTGAAATCACGTAAAGAATTTTCTACCGATTTACGCTGTGCTTTGGTTAATAAATTAAACTCATCGCTTTTGGCAATCTTCGTCAACGCGTCAAACAACGGACGATATTGTCCGGCCCAGATTGAGTATTGGGCAATAAGCGGCAGACATTCATCATGGGCCGTTCTTAATTCTTGAGTATTGTTAACGGAATTTAAATGGGAAACGACCGACCATATTTTTGAAAAGCGATCATCAGCCTCTTCTATCGGAGCCATCAGATTATCCCATGTAGGATTATCTTTATTTTTTTCTACAACATTGATGATAACGTTCTTGCAATTTTCTACAGCACTTTCTACAGCCGGTTTTATATGTTCGGGCTTTACGGCGGAAAAAGCCGGAAGACCTACAATATGCATTAAAGGATTAAAATCTTTTTCCATTATTTAATTCCTTCTTTAAATCTTGATTAATGGTTAAGACTAACGGATCTAAAGTTAAGGATCAACGCCCAATATGCTAAGATTAAGTACTTCTTTTAGCAAAAATGCCGCTTGCGTTTATAATGATTATTGCGACAGGAAGAGCTTTATTTCGTATTAGATATCAGTACACCTTATAAACGGTGCTTTTTCTTTAGAGAACGTCATAAATGGAAGAGCATAATCAAAAAAATTTCGCGCCGATTCTTTCTAATCTAAAAAAAGAAATGGCCAAACAGGAAATAGACGCGATTCTTATTTCCCATGATGACGAATTTCTTTCTTTTGAACTGCAGGATGACAGTCAGTATCTTGCTTATGTAACCGGATTTACGGGATCTGCAGGTTTTGCCTGCATATCTGCCCATGATTTAACACGAAACGTCAAAGTTAAAAACGTCAAAACAAATGAAGATCTGCTGTTAAGTTGTCCTAATGCGGTATTTATTGACGGACGCTACAAAATACAGGTAACGGAGCAAACGGATCCCGAACTTTTTGATACTTTCAATTTCAGCGAAGTGTCTCCTGCCGACTGGCTGTGTGCGGTACTTGAAAGCGGACAAAGCGTAGGCGTTGATTTAAACCGCATCAGCTATGACTACTATTTAAAATTAAAAGAGCAGCTTAACTTTTTCGGTATTGAGCTTAAAGAGCTCAAATACAATCTTATTGATGCCGTATGGGAAGATCGACCCGAACATTTTTATTCAAAAGTAGAAATTTATCCTGATGAGTTTAACGGCTGCCCAAGTTTACAAAAGCGTCAGGCTTTATCAGAAGAGTTAAACCGTCGTGACATCGACGCAACCGTCATTCCGGATCCTGAAAGCGTCTGCTGGCTTTTAAATATCCGCGGACGTGACAGAAAAGGACTTCCCGTTATCAATAGCCGAGCCGTGGCTTACGCCAACGGAGCTCTTGAATGGTATGTTAACTTAAAGCACCTTGACGATGAGATTCAGGCAACACTTGAAGATCATTTCGGTCACGTGGATATCTTCAGCATAGACAGCTTTAATGATGTTTTAGAACGTTTATGCACCTCACAGGCAAAAGTTTATATTGACCCTAAAAACGCTAACGCCCACATTTTAAATTCCTTAAAAGAGGGCGGCGCTACCGTAATTGAGGGCTTGGGTTTATGCCAAATCCCTAAAGCCTGCAAAAATCCCGTGGAGATAGCAGGAGAAAGGCGCGCTCACATTAAAGACGGAATCGCCATGTGCCGTTTCCTTGCCTGGCTTGATGAACAGACTACCCCTGAAAGTAGTACCGACCTTGAAGCCTATCAAAGACGCGTTGCCGATATCGATGAGAAAATCATGTCGGATAAAGCTGAATCCTACCGTAAAATCGAAGGAGATTTTATTGAGCCTTCTTTTGATACCATTTCTGCTTTAGGACCTAACGCCGCCATGTGTCACTACAACCATCTTACGGCAAAGCACCCGCGCTCTTTAGGTAATGACGGTATGTATTTAATTGACAGCGGCGCTCATTATATTGAAGGTACTACCGATATTACCCGTACCGTGATGGTAGGGCCGAACGTCAGTCAAGAAGAAAAGCGCATGTACACTTTGGTCCTTAAGTGTCATATCGCACTTGCAACCACCATTTTCCCCAAAGGAACCACGGGGCTTCAGCTTGACGCAATCGCCCGCCGCAATTTATGGGACTACGGATTTGATTATGAGCACGGCACCGGCCATGGCGTAGGACACCTTTTATCAGTACACGAAGGTCCTGAAGTTATTTCTTCACGTCAATCATTAATACCGCTTGACGTCGGCATGGTGGTCTCAATTGAGCCGGGATATTACGCCACAGGTCTTTACGGAATAAGACTTGAAAACTTAGTGGTCGTTGAAAAATGCTCCGAGACCCATTTAGGTCACATGCTGCGTTTTTCACCGTTGACATTGGTGCCTTTTGATACAAGACTTATTTTAAGAGAAATGCTTACCAACAAAGAACGCGAATGGCTGAATGAATATCATCAGCGCGTTCATCAGGTAATCAAAAATGCCGGAACCACTCTTTCGGATATGGAAGTAAACTTCCTGACCAAAGCTACGGCACGCATCTGAGAAGGATCTGACATGCTCTTTTTGAAAAAAAGCTTACACGGAACCCTGTACAGCGCAACCAGGCTTCAGCAAATGCCCGTAATTGCGGTAAAAGCCGTCAATTACAACATTCTTGAAAGACCTGCTCACTTCAGGCAGAGAATGCTTGAACTTATATCTCAAGCCAAAAACCGGATCATGATGACGGTTTTATATCTTCAAGATGACGAAGCCGGAAGAGAAATCCTTGAGGCTCTTTATAAAGCACAGGAACGTAATCCTAAGCTTCATATCTGCATATACGTGGACTTTCATCGTGCACAGCGCGGTCTTATCGGTCAGGAGCAATCGCTTGGCAACAGCGCCCTTTACTATAAGATGGCTGAAAACAGTCCGCATCCTCCGGCAATTTACGGGGTTCCCGTAAAAAGACGTGAAATTTTCGGAGTCATGCATTTAAAAGGCTGCGTGTTTGACGACACCGTTTTATATTCAGGTGCCAGTATCAACGATGTTTACCTTGATAAAAACGGACGTTATCGTCTTGATCGCTATCATGAAATTCAGTCACAAGAATTAGCTGATACTTTGTGTTCTTATACCACTTCCGCCTTTCATATTAATTTTGCGGTACAAGACTTCTCCCAGGGGAAAGTAAAGAGCGCAAAAGAAATAAGCGAAGAGATAAGACAGCTTCAGCATCACCTGACAAAAACCCAGTACACGTTTAAAAATAATCGTCTGCACAATGACGAAGTCGGAATCACCCCGCTCGTCGGTTTAGGGAAAAAGGGAAATATTCTAAATAAAACCGTTTTATGGCTTTTATCAAGCGCCAAAAACAATCTCTTTATCTGTACTCCTTATTTCAATCCGCCTAAAATCCTGCAGCAGGCCCTTGAAGCTGCTTTAATGCGCGGCGTAAAAATTACCTTAGTGGTAGGGGATAAAGTGGCTAATGATTTTTATTTAAAGCCTGAAGAAAAATTCTCCCCTATAGGCGCTGTCCCTTATATTTACGAACAAAATCTGCGTGCCTTTATCATCAAGTTCCAAAATCTTATCGAAAAAGGGCAGCTTAAAGTAATGCTATGGAAAAACGGCAGCAACACATATCACTTAAAAGGAATTTTTGCCGATAGAAGCCTTGCTCTTATTACCGGAAACAATTTAAACCCGAGAGCTTGGAGCCTTGATTTGGAAAACGGACTTTTAGTCCACGATCCGCATCATCTGATGCAGGAAAAGTTCGGACATGAGCAGCAATATATTTTAAAACACACCACTCAAATCATGTCTGAAAAAGATCTGGATGATTTCAGTCAATATCCTGAGCAGGTAAGAAAACTTTTAACCAAAGTAAAGCGTTTTAAGGCATCTATTTTTATCAAACAGCTGCTTTAAAACAAGGATTGGTTCTGACATGTCGTGGAAAGCCAAACTTATTGTCTTTACCATTTGCATCTACTTCACGTCGGCAAGTTACACAATGATTGTGCCTTTCTTGCCGCTATATCTGCTGGAGCTTGGTGCAAACCAAAACAATATTGAATTTTGGACCGCAGTAATTTTTTCCGTCAGTTTTTTAGTCGGCGGCGTAATGGCTCCTCTGTGGGGCAAGCTTGCCGATAAAAAAGGGCAGAAAAGCATGTCGGTACGATCATCTGCCATGCTGTGTCTTGCATACCTTAGCGGCGGAATTGTCGTCTCGCCGCTGCAGCTTTTAGGCATGCGTATCCTTCAAGGTTTTGCCAACGGCTATCTGCCGTCAATTTTGTCACGCGTGTCCTCTTTCTCCCCGTCTGATAAATTAGGTTCATCTTTAGGCTTCATCCAATCATCGCAGCTTGTCGGAACCGTAAGCGGACCTTTAATCGGCGGAGTCCTCGCACATCTGTTCGGCATGCGATCTTCATTCTTCATCGCCGGAGCTTTTTTACTTATCGTGTTTCTGGTGACGGCTCTTGTTCCCGGTGAAGAAGTCGTAAAAAGTAACGACAAACAAGAAAAATCCTCAATCGTCGCTGATTTTAAATTCACCGTCCAAGATAAAAATTTACGAGAGCTTTTATCACTGTTTTTCCTTTTCTCGCTTGTCATGCTCGCGATTCAGCCGATTTTGTCATTGTATGTCGGTGAACTTATCGACTCCTATGAAGACATGGCCTTCTATGCCGGCATCGCCTGCTCCTTACCTTCATTTGTCGGAGCTTTCACGGCTCCTTTTTGGGGAAGCTTCGGGCAAAGACGCGGCTTTTACCTTTCTATGTCATGCGCGTTTTTCGGCGCGGCCTTTTTCTTATTTATCCAGGGATTTGCCCAATCCATCATGTATCTTTTCGTGACCGGTGCGGGAATGGGACTATTTATCGTCGGCATTGTTCCGAGCATCAATGCGGCATTATCCCTTGCCACCACTCCGCAATTTCGCGGCCGCGGTTTCGGCATGATGACGATGGCCGGACAATTCGGATGCATGTTAGGACCGCTGTTATCAGGTGCCGTTGTTCATACTTTCTCGCTTAACGTACAGTTTCATATCTCCGGCGCTTTTTTATTTTTAATGAGTTTTTATACCTTCAGGCGTCATATTCATTTAAAACGCAGCCGCAGAAATAAATTTAAAAAGCAAGGATAAGTGACCATGATTACTTCTGACGCTCAAATTAAAAATATTGATGTCAGTAATCTTAAAGGTGTCGGACCTAAGATTTCTTCAAGTCTTAACCGGCTTAAGATCTTCTCTTTATTTGATTTGATTTTTCACTTTCCTTTTCGCTATCAGGATCGAACCTTTATCAGTAAGGTAAGCGACCTTACAACAGACAGCAAAACCGTTTTACTATGTTTAAAAGTCAAAGCGGTGGAAGGATTTGTCGGTTCTCGCGGTAAGGTATTGAAAATTCTCTTTGCCGACGATACGGGAGTTATCGAGGCAAGTTTTTTTAATACTTACGCAACTTTCGTACATAACTTTACATCAGGAAGACGCGTTCTTGCCTACGGCAGCATCAAACCTGATTATATGACGGGTCGTCCGAGTCTCGTTCATCCCGAGATTACCTTCCTGAAAACGGATGAAGAGATTGTTACCGAAGAATTTTTAACCCCGATTTACCCCTCAACCGAGGGACTTGGTCAAGCTATTTTACGTAAAACGATAAAAACCGCTTTGGATCTTATTCACAAAGCCCCTTTACCTGAAATTCTGCCCAAGAACTTAAATCCTTACGGGATAAGTTTAAATGATGCTATAAACGACGTTCATTATCCGCATCCACAAAGCGATCATGCGCCGCTACTGCCGCAAAACTTAACGGCTTTTGAACGGATTTGTTACGAAGAGCTTATCGCCTATCAATTGTGCCTATTGCTTTTAAAAGTAAGCAACAGCTCGCACAAAGCAGCTTTAAGCATAACTTTCAATGCTGAGCTTAGCGATAACTTCCTTAAAAGTTTGTCTTTTAAACCGACCTCGGCACAGCTTAGAGTTTTTAACGAAATTCTTGATGACTTAAAAAAAGAGGTACCGATGGCTCGTCTGGTACACGGAGATGTCGGTTCCGGCAAAACTTTAGTGGCTATCATGAGTGCTCTGCAAGTAATAAAAGCAGGAGGACAATGCGTTTTGCTTTCTCCTACCGACATTCTTGCAAGACAGCACTTTGCCAAATGTTCAGCCCTGCTAAAAGCGTTTAACGTAAACTGCGTGCTTTTAACCGCATCCGAGCGTAAAAGCGATCGTTTAAACCTATTAAAATCTATAAGTGACGGCAGCGCCCAATTTATCATCGGTACACATGCGGTGTTTCAGGATGATGTAATCTATAAGCATCTTGCTCTTGTCATTATTGATGAACAGCATCGTTTCGGCATTGAACAGCGTGTCGCTTTATTAAACAAAGCACCGCAAGGGACATCCGCCCATCAGCTTGTAATGACGGCAACTCCAATCCCGAGGACTCTGCAGCTTGCCTTATATTCGGATTTGGATGTTTCAACTATTGATGAACTGCCACCAGGCCGCTCACCTATTATCACCGCTTTAATTCATATGACGCGTAAAGACGACGTTATAGCAAGACTAAACGCCGTATGCTGCCGCGGGACACAGGCGTATTGGGTCTGTCCTCATATCGAAGAAGGCGAAGATGACGATATTGCTTCGGCAAAAAACGTTTATGAAGAACTTTCACATAAACTGCCGCATCTTAAAATCGGCCTTTTGCACGGACAAATGAATTCCAAACAAAAAAACATAGTCATGGAAGAATTTGCCGCAGGCAAAATAAGCATTTTGGTGGCAACTACCATTATTGAAGTTGGTGTAGATGTCCCCAACGCCACCATAATGATTATTAATAACGCCGAAAGACTCGGACTTGCCCAGCTGCACCAGCTGCGCGGACGAGTCGGCAGGGGGTCCGCGCAATCTTATTGTCTTCTTTTGCATAACGCAGATCCCGAAAATCAAATTGCGCAAAAGCGTCTTCAAATCATGCGAACCTCAAACGACGGCTTTAAAATCGCCACTGAAGATCTGGCACTAAGAGGTCCGGGCGAAATTATCGGTACAAAGCAAGCCGGATTTGATACTTTTAAAGTCGCGGACGTAACTCGCGATCACCGCCTCATTGAGAGTGCACGCAATAGTGCTTTATACTTAAAAGAAAATGAGATTAAATCCGCCGAAGACTTGATACGGCGCTGGTTTCCCCAATATTTAACTGCAAGAGACGACAAAAACAATGGTCATTCCGTATCGCAGAGCTCATAAAAAATCATTGCTTTCCCGTTTAATAAAATGGGCAGCAATATTTGCGATTTTTTTTGCCATCGTTTTCTCCGTGCTGATTTTTCTATTTAACGGCAACAAAGTAAAAGAACCTTTAACGGAGTTTATTAATAATAGACTGGGAACTGATTTTGCTGTAAGCTCAGTTGAGTTCTCGCCTTTATACCCTAATACCATCAAACTTATTAAGCCGTCTTTTAACAATATACTTAGTGCTGATGAAATTTATCTTGAAGTTGATTTAAAAACCGTTCTTACGGACAAAGTCTTAGCTATAAACGATCTTTACATTAAAAATCTGCGTTTTAGACCCAATGCCTCGGAATTTTTACAGCAAAAAATCAGCGCATTAAAATTTGATGTCGTAAAGATTGCCGCTTTGCGTATTGACGGTACTCCTACGCACGCATACGGAATAAAAGCCGACAATTCAAGAATTCGTTTATATGACATTACCTTAAATAAAGATTTAGCCTATACGGTAAAAGAAGGAAACCTTTCTTTTAATAAAGGTTCATTTTCAAATCTGCCGTTTAAAAATTTGTCTTTTGCGTTTAACCGTAACGGCGACAGTCTTAATTTGACCGATTTTCACGCAGCTGTTTTGGGCGGCAGCATATCAGGTGAAGGCAGCTATGACTTAAACAAACAAGCCTTTGCTTTTACTAGGCTTAATCTTAATAAAATAATCATCAAAGACGGATTTAACCCTTTTTCTTCCTTTTCAATTACCGGAAATGACGTCTCTTTAAATGATTGTCTTTTTACAAATCAAGAAATCTTACTTTCCGGCATCAAAGGCACTTCGTCATCTTTTTCTCTTTTGCAAGGACACTTAACTGCCGATTTTAAAGGATCTCTTGATGAAATCAGTCTTATTAAACACCGTTTGAGTCTTACTGACTTAACTGTTTTAGCGACATTGAACAATAGCGAAATCTCCGGCAATATCAACGGATCTCTTTTTGAAGGGGACATTTCTTTTAATTTTAATTATCAAAATAAAGATAAAATTCTGTCGCTTAACAAACTTGATTTAAAAAACAACAAAATAGAATACGCTTCTAATTTTGAAACAATATTAAGTGAATTTATAAAAACAAATCAAATCTATATTGAAAGCTGCAATTTCTCCAAATTAGCTTTTCTTTCCCATATAAGAGATCTGCCTTTAAGTATCCTTGAAATTAGCGGAAATATCGACAATCTTGCAATAATAAAAGGCAAGATACAAAACAGCAAAGCGGGCATTATTAATCTTGATGTGAATTCTCTTACATACAGTGATTTTTTATTAAACAAAATTAAGCTTATCGCCACGATAAGTCCCGATCTGTTGTCCTTATCCGCTCCCGAAATAAAGTTCCGCAGCTCGGATGTTTCCTTATCAGGTACTCTTGCGTTAAAAGAAGGACCGAGTTTTTTACTCCTGCAAGGCAGAAACTTTAATTTAGCCGATCTTAATTCCAATCTGTCGCGAAGACTTCTAAGCGGTAAGGCGGATATTGAAGTAAACCTGCAAAGCTTCGGCAGCTTTGACAAATTAACTGAAAATATGGACGGTTCCTTTTACTTAAAAAGTCCTGAAATGCTCATTTCTAATCTTGCCTTAGATTATTTAAACGGCGGAGATGCCAAAACACGCGATTTTAAGGTGCAGGACTTATCTGCCGCTCTTTATGATAGGGACTGCGGGTTATATGAGCTTAACCTTTTAGGCAGCGTAAAACGCGGCAACATTTATGTTTCAGGCAATTTCAACTTAAGTTCCGACAGCGTTACTGCCAATATGCATCTAGATTTAAACACAATGTTAATATCCGCTCTCGGAATTATTGAAAATAAGCTTGAAGGCAACTCCACGCAAATTTCCGCAAGCAATAAATTTGACGATCCTAAAATTACCGTAAAACCGCTAAAGCGTAATACCGTACGTCCTGGATTATCAGATCTTGACCAAACAGAAAAAAGATCTGATACGCCTGCTTTAGAAAAAAGCACTCAAAAATAAAGCTGTCATACAGGTTTACTCTGTTTTAAGAAAAAGCTATATTTAACTTATATTCTTACTCTCAGGCAACGATATGGAAACAAGTTCATCATCAGCATTAACTGCCAGAATTGAGCGTCATCTTCTTGACACAATAAAAACCGCTAATCTGACTTCAGGAATGCCTATCCCCAGTGAGGTGCAAACCGTAAAAGAATTGCAAATAAGCCGCGGTGTCGTGCGTGAGGCATATCGATCACTTGAAAGTTTAGGCTTAATCGAAATAAAAAGCGGGAAAAGACCGATAATTAAAGATCCTGATCCGGAAAGTCTTACTAAATTTTTAGATTTTCACCGCGATATCGGTCATTTTTCAATTGACGCAATTTTAGAAGCGGCAAGAGGCATTGAACTTAGTGCCGTACAGCTTGCCGTACAACGCGCCAATGATGATGAAAGAAAAGAACTTAATAATATCTTTTTAGATCTTGAGAAAAACGTAGAAAAAAGCTTTGCTTTTACCTTAACGCTGAAAAAGCTGCATGAAACCATTATCTCCATTTCGGCAAATCCGGTTTACACATTATTTTTCCATGCGCTTTATGCACAATTAAGCACAAATCTTACCGAAGCTTTACTTTCTTTAAGTAAAAAAGAAAAGAAAAAATTACTTAAGATGCACAAAAACATAGTAAATGCGTTTAACGACAAAAAATCCGCAGACAGTGCATATGCCTTTATTGAATACGCTGACACTTTAAAAGAAATATTGTCAAACCCAAAAGATACTGATGAATAACGCTAAAAGCATCGAAATCGCAGAGAAACTTAAATTAAACCCGGGCGATCATTTGATTGCCCAGCGTATTTTATATACCCATCACGGTTTATATATAGATGAAGGTTATGTGGCGGAATATTCTCTTGATTACGGAGTACATCTGATTTTGCTTGATGAGTTCATCGCGGACTCAAAATTAAGATTACGCAGCCATGATAAAGCAAAATATTCGCCGCAGGAAGCAGTAGAACGGGCCAAATCAAGGCTTGGAGAGTGTAACTATAATCTCTTATTCTCAAATTGCGAACACTTCGTAAACTGGTGCATTGAAGGCAAAGAATACAGCCGCCAGGTTGATAACATAATCGGGATATTCCCTCCGCTTGCTATGGCATCCATGGTAAAAGAATTATCAGATAGTGCCTTTGACGTTATCAATAATAAAAAAGATCTTAAAGAAGCCATCAATCAAGCTGCGACATCATCCAATATTAATCCTATTATCAAAACCGGAGAAATTATCGAAGACGTCAGCGGTATTAACATACTAAACGAATTTGAAAATCAAACCGACAATCTAAAACACAAAGCCAAAAATTTTAAACATAAACGAAAAAATGAACTTTTAGGGCTAAAACGTGAAATTAAAAAATTTGCAAAAAAACTGATTAAATAAGCTTCTGCAAATTATGAAATATTCATTTTTTCTTGGAAAATTCCTACTTCCAAAACAGAGCGTATTTTTAGACACAAATCTATTTTGTTGATTTAAAAGCCTTATTTTCACTTACTGTGCAAATGTGCAACAATCTTGCCTTTGCCATCCTTTCTCTTAAGTCACAATTACTCCTCATTTTTTATTCATGAGGTGTTTTATGCAAAATAAGTTTGTCTCCCCGTTAATTTCCCTTAAACGTACCAATGACGTTTTCTCCAAACACATCCT
>ERZ779866.2529-NODE-2529-length-16297-cov-2.401859_pt1 | contig 16297 bp, 17 predicted proteins | sample MGYA00511248_ERZ779866 | MGnify/ENA primary metagenome ERZ779866 (study PRJEB29588, sample SAMEA2155758) | human gut metagenome | biome: human gut; feature: human-associated habitat; material: faeces | place: Denmark | collected 2008/2010 ... | reverse complement strand
CCGCCGCCTGTATCAGCATGGGCAGAGCCACCTTTTCCGCCGCATCACGGGCCATTCTAAGCGCCCGACACGTTGCACCGACTGGCCGTCCCTTCGGGTTGCCGATACTGCCCTTTACAAAGCGTCCTCGGCTGTCTCTTTTCGCCATATCCGGCGAAATCTTACTGGTACTCATGCTCCATTTCTCCGCCATTTTTCTTTAGTTATTTGGTATCACGGTAAAAACCTGCGGCATAAATAAAAAAGGAGCCGCTCCGATTTCACGGAACAGCCCCCTTTGCAAACTGTGAAAAAATGAAAGTTATGTCGTTATATGGTCTCCTGCGGCCTCCTGTATGGCCTTCACTTCATGCGCCTTGCCCTTGAGGTACTGCCTTCAAACCATTGCGTTACAAGGATTCTTCACCCTAAACTTTCAGGCACGGGGAAGGCTACATGCTTCTTCTTCCACGTCGTTTATCACAATCCACCTTTTACAAGTTGAAGATTTTTGCGCTGTTCCGCCTGTCTCATGGTCTCCTTTACGCACGCCTCAAAGTTCGCAACCATGATCTTCCCCTCTGTCAGGTATGTGTAAAGGACGAAACCTAATGCTTGTGCCAACGTTTCACCATATTCTTTTTGTATAGCGTCCACCTTATCGCTAGCAATCCTTGCAGTGAGTCCTTTCAACGGCACATTGTCATAGGCAACAACCCCCAGTTCTTCATCAGGCCATATGATAATGATCTGATCTTCTCCCGACTCATAGAAGATATGGTACTGCAAAAGGTAGTCTATCCGTTGTTCGTACCACGGAATGGCCTTGTTTTCCTTTACCTTAGTACCTTTGATATATTTCATAGTAATACCTCATATCTTTGATTTCAGTTCGCCTGCATCCGCCGCTTCCACCTGCTGCATGGCTTCATCCCAAGAAGACCACCGCACTACGCCGGGGAAGCAGGCTTCCCAAAGCCAGCACCAGCAATCCTTCTCCGGTTCATAATGCGGGCAGTTTGTTTCATCGCAGTACGGATAGTGTCCGCAAAAGGCCCGCCAGTCGGGCATATCCGGCGCGATCATGGGCGGCCCTCCCGCAAACATTTCCGGGGAAACATCTGCGGGAGGTTTTGTCGCACTTGTCGCGGTTGTCGCAGCCCTCTTAGCGCGTAAATCTCTCAATTCCACACTAGGCTTGAACGGCATACTCCAGTCGAACCCTCCACGCCTTGCGCACCTTGCGGGGACTATCGTCGCCCTCCCAGACTTCAGCGCCACCGGGGATAACGACAAGCCATCCGTGGTCAAGAAGCGTATTGACGGCGGCTTCCACTTCCTTCTTCTCTCGCAGGGAGCTTGGGCCATAGCGCAGCACCTGCCGGAGAGAAGTAGTTTTGATCCCGCGCGCCACATACCATTGGAGCAGCTTCTCCGCTCGCATGATCTCAGGGCTAGCCATATCGTCCAACGTGATCCTCAGGATTTCGCCGAGATACCACTCCGCCAGCTTGAGACCGGCAAGCATATGTTCCAGGTCAACCACCCGACAGGCAGGATCGTGGGCCAACGTCAGAACGCCAGCTATTCGCAATGCCTGTTCAGCGGCTCGCTTGGCATATCCATTCACAGGAGCATATTCCCCTTCCGGCTGCCTTGCCGCCTCGATATAGTCGAAGAAGTTATCATAATCGGCGTGGGCCTCGTCGGACAAGACAAGCTCATCGAAGATAATGCCCCCGGTCTCAGAATCGCGCCTCAGAGGAACAGCAAGCAGACGCTCGCAGGCATCATAATAGACTTTCAAAGATTGCAGATTTTCCACGCTCACCTGCGAAGAGCTCTTCATCATCGGCGCCGGCCAACTGATAAGCTGACGGCACAAATATCCCTGCCCGGACAACAGCGGATCGGAAAACACCTTTTCCGCAATCACAGGCTGCATCATGATGTGGGAACATACTCTCCGATCAAAAAACTTGGTGGAACCATCCGCGTAACGCATTTTGTCCAGTGCCTTGCCGGACCATACTGCCGTCAAAGCCCCCACCGTCTTCTGTGCGTTCTCCTGGGAAAAGGCGGTTCCTCCAAAGAGACGCGCCCCCTCATCCGTGGACAATGCAACATGCGGCTTCCCTTCTGAAAGAAACCGGTACAGCCCTTCGATGTTGGTATCGCCCACCGCGAATAAGGGATTGAGCGGCGGACGCGGCTCGTCTCTCATCAGCTCCTTCAACGCCTCGCCATACTCAACACGAGTAAGCTTTTTCTTTTTTAGTTTTTCCAACTCCCTTTCATAGGCGTCTCGGTCCGCCAGATAATCCCGGTAGGAGTCTCGATACTCTTTCTGCCGTTCCCGCTCATAGCGTTCAATGGGCTTCATGAATACGGTTTCCGTTTCGCTCTTGCCGTCGCCCGACTCTGCAATACTCATCAGGTAGAGCGAGAGCGGAGTTGCCGAAAAGCGCCTCGTCCGTACATTGGCGATGGGCTGAGTGAGCAGATCAAGGACGCCCAGCATGGAATTGCCCGCCATGGAAACAGGCACGTTCAACCCATTGGACACGTCCACAAGAGCCTGCTCAAAGTCAAGGAAACACTCTGTGGGATATGGGGCCTGTTCCTTCGGCGGACGCCTCAACGGCAGGGGCGGTTCGTCTTCGCCCACAACAGAAGTCGTGTTTTTATTCGGTGTATTCCTAGGATGTTCCATGCCCTTGCGTTTTGCGCTGGCGATGGTTTTCAGCGTCTCATTCTGGGAGAGTCCGCACTTCTCGGCAGCTCGTTCAAGCCCGGCCTGTACGTCATCCTCCCGAAGCTCACCACCGGCTACAAACTCCCAAAGACGCAGAGCGCAAACGTTCAGAGTTGCGTTTCTTTCACCCTCCGGGGCAGTTTCAACGGCGGCCAGTTCACGCTGGAACGCGGCCAGAGCATAAGGCGTGGCCACTCCACAGAAAGAACGTTTTTCGCCTCTTGGTCTGTCCGTCCAATCAGAGGTGTTCAGAGCCTCCACAAGCCACTGAGGCGCGTCTTCCACCGCTCGCAGTTCTTCCACAACGTAAGCACCGCCGCCCACTATTTTAGAAGGCGGGGCAATAATGTAGCCGGTATCTGCCCGCACATCGACGCCGGGAAGCCAGCCGTTCTTGCTCGGCACGGATACGCCCGCAGGACGCTTGAAATAGCAGTGAAGCCCGCCGGACTGCGTCCTCACCGTGAACGTCCTGGGAACGCCACCATGCGCGGCGCACACTTCTGCGAAACTGGCCGCGCCATCTATGCCATGCTTATTGTCCAGATCGATCACCAGCAAGCCGCTGGGGCCCGTCGATACGCCGATAAGCGCATTGGGCCAACGCCTCCACCACTCGCGGACAGCAGCCTCATCTGTCGTGGCTTCCTTGAAGCCGGAACCGATATAAGGAGCCTTCGCCTTGAAACGTTCCTGGCCATCTTCATCGAGAACCGTTTGTTCTCGGCAGGGAAAAACGTGCCAGCCGCGCCGGGTGTAATCCAGAGCCTGAGTCATAATACCGTCAGGCATCGCGCGCCTCCTTCTTGGCTTCAAGCTCGAATTTTTCCCGAATCACCTTGAGTCTTGTCCCGATTTCGAAAAGCTCATTTAAAACTGTTTCTCGTTCCAGCGGAGGGACGTTGAGCACGTCAGGGCTGTTCAGCCAAGATTCCAGCATGTACACTCGACCGAGGGACTCACGAGTTAAAACGTCAAGTTGCAGCACGTCGGCATGTGTCACGGTCAAGGCGGGACGGTTCAGGCGTTCAGGGGCGTAGGGAGAGATGCTTCCGGCAGTACGGGAAAGGTTCGTCCTACTCATGGTTGGCCTCCTCGTCATCGCGGCAATTCAAGGAAATCAGACGGTCGACGGCCAGCAATACGGAGCGCTGATGCCGGAGTTCCTGCACAAGCTCCTCAACCTGCTTCAGGACGCGCCCCTCGGGGAGAAGCGCACGACTCAAAGCCTCACGGGTATCGCCGGAAGCCAGCGGTGAAAGCTGGTTGCCATTGAGCAGGCTAAAGACGGCATCGGGCCAGAAACGGGCAAGACTAGAAATCTGTCTTTGCAACGCTTCGACGTTTTCGAGCAGTTCAATGGAGCGGTTGAGCTGTTCAGTGGTAAGAGAACGAATAGATGCAGAAGGATTACTGGAAGAGTTAGACATGAAGAACCTCGTATTTTGGGAGTTGAAGATTAAAAAAAAGAGGCAGGTACGGTGCTCCCCAGCCACACGAGAGGACTGCCGGGGCCTTGCGGTTGTCCCGGACATCGTACCTGCCAATATAGACACGCCCCCGCCGAATAAATCTCCGGCAGGGCATGATATGCAGAACTTTCAGCAATGCTTTTTCCGGTGCTTCTTCCTGCTCTTGGGGAGAAAACAGGAATGGCGCTTGCCGTGCGCCTCTCGTGTTTTTTAGGGACCTTCAACATGCCCCAGCCCCGACCATGAGTCAAGCCCCCTGCGGTATCACAAGGGTACATGTTCTCGCAGGCGGCACCATAGTCCCCACCTTGTCTAGTGGCTTTTTGATAGGATTTTCCTAGGGGATGGGGTTCCCAAAAGACAGAAGAAGAGATAGAGTTTTCCCATACTCCTTTGCTTGCCCCTGCGCTGGTTCCTTCTCTCCCCATGACCGCCAGTGCGGGGGCCTTTTTTGTGTTCAGCATACGGCGTCCCCCTCACCATTGGCCAGCTTGTCCGCGTAGGCGTCCAGCCATGCCGTTTCAAAGAGAGAACAGCGCGCGCCCTGCTTGATAGGCTTAGGAAGTTCCCCGCGCTGCACCAGTCTCCAAATAGACGCCTCGCACACTCCAAGATACAAGGCGGCCTGTTTGGCTCGCATGAAACGCGGGCGGATGGTCTGTTCAGCAATGGTTTCTTTCAACATGATACAAACTCCTTTTCGTTGATGTTTGTCTCATGTTGGCACATGAAAAACCTGCGGCACACCCCTTACACATTTTTTCAAAAAATATTTTTCACCGACATAGGCCATCAATCAGCAAAACAAAAAACGCCCCGGAGAATGGCGCACACGGGCCTCTTTCAACAGGCAAAAAAAGCCCGCCGCCTACATAGGCAACGGGCACAATGTCCGGCATGGAAGAGACTTTCACTTCAAGCCGATGAGCTTTTAGGGATTATAGGGATATTAGGGAGTAGCTATTCATCCTGAAAAATGTCGCAATGTCGCAGTTGTCGCAGGGGGGCTAGCACGGAAATACGCCTATTGCCCAGCCCTCAGCCTGTCCAGCCAGTCCGCCCACTCCTGCATCATGGCCGTGCGTTCCGGCAGGTACTCAGCGCGATTGTATGCCGCCCTTACCTGATTCCTTTCTGCGTGGGCAAGTGCTGACTCTATCACGTCTGACCGCCACTTGCCGGACTCGTTCAAATGGGTTGAGGCAATGGAGCGGAAGCCGTGGATACACATTTCATCCCGCCCGTATCCCATCCGGCGCAAGGCATTGAGCAAGCCCACGTCTGTTATTGACCGCGTGTTGGATTGTGCGGATGGGAACAGCAAGCCCGTGTGTCCCGTCCACTCGTGCAACTCAGTGAGCAGCTTCACCACCTGCCGGGCAAGGGGAACCGTGTGCGGTGACTTCATCTTCATCCGCTCCGCCGGGATATTCCATACGGCCTTGTCGAAGTCGATTTCATCCCATCGGGCATTGCGCAACTCCTGAGAACGCACAAACAAATAGGGCATGAGCTTCAAAGCGTACTTCACGGAAAAAGAGCCCTGATATTCGTCTATGTCCCGGAGCAACTGTCCTATCCGATGCGGATCCAGTATGGCCGCCCTTGGTACGGCCTTCGGTTTCGGCGTCATGGCGGCTGATAGTTCAGCAGCGGCGTTGAACTCGGAATAGCCTGAGGCCACGGCATAGCGGCACACCTGCCTTATGAGACTTGCCAGCCTGTGCGCCATATCGAGAGAACCACGTTCCTCTACTCTACGCAGTCCGGCCAGTATGTCCGACGGCCTCAGCTTGGAAATGGGAACATCTCCCAGGAAGGGAAATATCTGATTCTCGAAGCGGGCAAGCGTCTGTCTCTTGTACAGGTCCCGCCTGTCAGTCAGCTTCCGCTCGTAGTACTCCAAGGCCACGACGCGGAAGGTTCGAGCCTGCTCATGCTCTATCCTCTCTGCCTCTGCCCTCTCGGCTTTCTTCTTCTCTGCCGGGTCTATGCCCTGTGCCAAGAGTTCCCGCGCCTTCTCCCTCGCCTGCCGGGCAGCTTTCAAGGAAACATCAGGGTAGACGCCAAAAGCCAGACGCTTTTTCTTTCCGGCAAAGTAGTAGGTGAATCGCCAATACTTACCATCCTGAAAGTTCAGACCGCCCCCGTCGGACTTCATAGGCACCTTCTCGCCCTTCTTTGCCCGCCGGTGTAGCTCCCTAAGCGTGGTGTCTGTCAGTGCCATAGCCTCCCCCTGTAGTGCCATCTTTGATAGTGCCATCGAAAAAAGAAAAATATGGCTCCAAAAGTGACACCATTTTGGTGCTATGTCTATGGACCTCATGAGAGGACATGAGAGGAACGAAGCAAGATAAAAGTAAAGCCTCATAAGGACTTAGAGACCTTATGAGGCTTTATGAGTGTTTAGTTTGGTCGGGATGGCAGGATTTGAACCAGCGACCCCAGCGTCCCGAACGCTGTACTCTACCAAACTGAGCCACATCCCGACAACGAAGGGGAATATAGCCGGACACGGTTCAAAAGGCAAGTCTTTTCTTTTCCTTTTTGGGAAAAGATTTGAAAGCCGACGCTTCCCTTTTTCCCGCCGTGTCCGCAAAAGCGCCTTTTCTCCTTGAAGCAATCTTCCAAGGAGCGAAACGGACGGAGCAGAAAACCGGATCCGTAAAAAAGGACGGTCCCTGATGCTCAGTCCCTTCCCTGAACGCGGGTTTATGCGTGGACGACCTTGTCCAAAATACCCGAAAGCTTGGCCAGCGCCACGCCGTAATTGCACAGAGGAACGCCCTGCTCACGGGCCTTCTGAACGCGCGACATCATGTAGGTTCTATTGAACATGCAGGCCCCGCAATGGATGATGAGGTCGTACGCTGTGAGGTCCGCCGGAAAATCCGTGCCGCTCACCACCCTGATTTCCAGCGTGTCGCCGAAGCGGGCCCGAAGCTTGCGAGGAATTTTCTCCCTGCCTATATCCTCGGCAAGCGGCGCATGGGTGCAGGCCTCGGCAATGAGCACCCGGGAATGAGGCGTCAGACGATCTATGGCTTCCGCGCCTCTGATGAATTCCTCGATATCGCCCTTGTAGCCCGCCATGAGAATGGAAAACGAGGTCAGAAGGCTCTGTTCGGGCTTGAGCTTCCAGACCTCCCCGAACACCTGGGAATCCGTGATGATGAGATGCGGCGGCTGCGAAAGAGCACTCAGCGTCTGTACGATTTTGTCGGCCGTGCAGCTTGCAATGATGCACTTCTTGTCCAGCAGTTCCCGGGTCACCTGCACCTGCGGCAGAATGAGACGTCCCTGCGGAGCCTGAATATCCTGCGGCATGACAAGCATGACGACGTCGCCCTCGCCGCAGAGGCGTCCGGTAAGTTCCATCTTGCCCCAGTCGGCAGGCACCAGTCTCAGCATGGCTTCGCGCAGCATGGCCATGTTCGTGCCCTCACGGGCGCTCACGAGCACGGGTTTCCGGCCGAACTCCTCGGAAATGCGGGCGGAAAGGGCTTCCAGTTCGGCGGGGGCGTACGTATCCATTTTGTTGAGCACCACTATGAACGGCGTCTTGCGGGCTTTCAACGAGGCTGCCCACTTCTTTTCCACCGAGAAGTCGTCCGCCCCGGACAACACAAGAAGCGCCATGTCCGTTTTTTCCAGCGCAAGGCGGGTCTTCTCCACCCGCAGTTCGCCCATGGGACCGTCGTCGTCAAAACCGGCCGTATCGATGAGCACGCACGGGCCCAGACCGTGAATTTCCATGGACTTGTAGACCGGATCCGTCGTCGTCCCCGCCGTATCGGAGACTATGGCGGTATCGTGCCCGGTAATGGCATTGATAAGCGAAGATTTGCCTGCGTTGCGTCTGCCGTAAATGCCTATGTGCAGTCGCCCGGAACGCGGGGTATCATTGATGGTATCGGACATACCGTCCTCCTTTTTTCCTCGAAACACGGTCCGCCGGGACTCCTTATGGGCGGAAATCGCCTCTGTCGACGACGATGTCATACCCTATGGCACGGATGCGGGCTCCAAGCTCACGAACATTGTCGGCACATTCCGCGCCTTCGGAGAGCTTGTTGTCGTAAAGCCGGTAGCGGGCCCGGGCTTCTCTGGGGGAAAGATTGGGCATGAGCACGTTCGCGCCCGCCAGAATTCCCCGTTCCCGGCCGTCGCCTGCCGCCGTTCCCAGCGCCGTCGTGGCCGGCAGAATGGCCGCAGGAAGCAGAAGCCTCACCATGGCCACCAGCATGAGCGTTCTTTCCACGCTGCCGGAAGGAAAGCGGGCAAAGGGCGTCTGCGCATGGGGAATGAAAGGTCCGATACCCACCATCTCCGGCTGAAATTCATGCAGAAACCTGAGATCCTTCACCAGACAGTCCGTGGTCTGCCACGGCGAGCCCACCATGAACCCGGCACCGGTCTGATAGCCGCATGCCTTAAGTTCCTTCAGGCAGTTCATGCGGTTCCGCCACGACTGCGCCGCAGGATGCAGCTTGGCATAATGAACGGGATCGGCCGTTTCATGCCTCAGAAGAAAACGATCCGCTCCGGCTTCCTTCAGGAGATGGTACGACTCCGCAGAACGTTCTCCCACCGACAGCGTCACCGCGCAGTCGGGCCAGTTTTTCTTGATAGTTCTCAGGATGTCCGCCAGGCGTTCGTCGGTGAACCAGGAATCCTCGCCCCCCTGCAGTACGAAGGTTCGAAACCCCAGCCCGTAGCCGTGACGGCAGCATTCCAGAATCTGTCCGGGAGAAAGGCGGTAGCGATCCGCCCGGGCGTTGCCCGCACGTATGCCGCAGTATCGGCAGTTCTGCCGGCAGATGTTGGAAATTTCGATGAGGCCGCGGATATAGATACGGTTGCCGAAGTGCTCCAGCGCCTTCCTTCGTGCAGCGGCAAAAAGAGCCTCGCGCACCTTTTCGGCTTCTTCAGCCGAAAGCGCGGCGCCTGACGGTGAAGAACAAGCCTCCCCACTGTCCGCCGGAAGTCCGGCTTCGGAAAGAAAGGAAGATTCCAGAGAGGCCGCCTCTTCCGGCACGGGACCGGAAAAACGTTCCGGGGCGCAGGCATCGATGAAGTCGCGCAAACGCTCCGCCGCGGGGAAACGCCCCTCGTCGAGCTCATGAGCAACGGAAAGACAATCCTGAACATTCATGGCTCAGCGCCTCGAAATGGCGGCCTTGACGGATACGCCCCTGAGCTTGCCCAGACGACCCGTCATGCCGGAAATGGCATCCATGCTGCCGTCCACGGCAAGCGAAATGATGGAAACGCCGCGGCTTCTGTAGGGAATGCCGAGCCTTCCCACGATGATGTCGGCATACTGATGCAGAATGGCGTTGATCTGCGGCGTACTTTCCGGGTCGTCCACCACGATGCCCACAGTTCCCAGTCGTGATTCGCTCATGATTCCTCCACAAAAAAACGGCGGACAGGAATCATCCGCCCTTCCCGGAAAACGGCTTTTTGAAAAAACGCCGCCCTGATCTCTTCCCGCACGGAGACGCGGTGCGTGCGCTCTCCCGCCTTTGAAGCGTTCCGGCCGGTGCCCGGACCTGTCGTCATGCGGATCCGGGCAGGCATGCAGCCCCTTCCGGCACACCTCCATATTCGGCGGATCAGACTATAGTGCCCACGAAAAAAAGGCAAGCCGGTTCTTTTTTGTCCCCTTTGCCTGAACATACCGAAAAAGCCGCAACGTACGGACGCCGCCTCCGCGTTCGGAAAATCGCCCGAAGGCCACCTGCGTGCATGAACGCAGGCTCCGGCGCCGCTGCGGCCTCATTCTTTGCCGAACACGTCGCAAGTCCCCGGCGCATCGTTTTTTCGACGGCTCGGGCGCGGGAAGGCTCTCCGAAGATGCCCTGCTCCCGACGCCCGATGATGAATCTACACGCGGATGATGTAGTTGTCCTTGCGCGGTTTTGCCGGAGCCTCGCCGTTTTCCGCGGCGTAACCGAGAATGCAGTGACCTATGCCGGCATAGTCGCCTTCAATGCCCCAGCTCTTGAGAAGCGCCTTGCCTTCTTCCGTTTCGAACACTTCGCGCGCACGATGAATCCAGCAGGAGGCCACGCCCACCGCATGAGCGGCCAGCATGAGGGTGCCCATGACCAGGGAACCGTCTTCTCTGTAGGTGGGACGGGATTTGTCGGCAAGAACGACGACTACCGTGGGCGCGCCGTAGAAGGGATCGCTGTTCGTTCCGAGAACGGCGGCATTCATTTTCGAGAGCTTTTCAATGGTGGCCTTGTCCTGCACCGCCACCATGACGGGCGACTGCCAGCCGTGACCGGTGGGAGCCCAGGTTCCGGCTTCGAGAATGGCGTTCAGCTCGTCGTCGGCAATCTGACGGGGCTGAAACTTACGGCAGCTGCGGCGGGTTCTGATATCCTGCAATGTTTCTTTCATGTCGATCTCCTGAATAAGGATTTTCGTTCGCAACAAGGCGGCACGACCGTCTCTTTTCCCGGCGAACGATTCCATGTTCCTCCCTTTTTTATATTTTCGCAAGAACGGCGCTCACGGCATGCCGAACGGGTCGATGTTCTTCCGGCTTCTCTTCGCACGCGCTTTTTCTTGACAGTACGGCCGGTTCCTCTACAATACCCAGACACCTTCTAAAAGGAATTGCCGAAGTCCTATGTTTCAGATCAATCTGCTCGACACCGCCCTCCTCATCATTCTGCTCTTCTTCAGCGTCAAGGGACTGATACGGGGGCTCGTGCAGGAAGTCGCGGGGCTGCTCGGCGTTGCGGCAGGCATTGTTCTCGCCCGCACCTTCAGCGCGCAGTTCGCCCCCATGCTCACCCAGTACGGCGTATCGCCCGGCTTTGCGCCCATGCTTTCCATGGCGCTGCTTTTCGTGGCGGGCATTCTTGTGGTGGGACTTCTGGCCCATGCCCTTCACAACATGCTGGAGTCCGCCTTTGCCGGAGGCATAGACCGCATGCTCGGTCTTCTGGCCGGTCTTGCCAAGGGTCTGCTTTTTGCCGGCGTCATAGGCTACATCGCCATCCGCCTGCTGCCCGACGTGGATGTGGTCAGGCATTCGCAGGTGCTTCCGCCGCTCATGCGCTTCATTCAGGCGCTCGCCGGTTCTCTCGATCTTCACATTCCCCAACTGTAATTCAGCGCGTTGCGCCGTCATTTTCAAACGGAGTCCATCATGAACGAGCAGGAACAGCTTCTTCGCTTTCAGAACGTCGTCAACCAGCTTATCGATCCTGAAAAGGGATGCCCCTGGGACAAGGAACAGACCCCCGTGTCCATGTGCGAATACCTTATAGAAGAATGCCACGAGCTGGTGGACGCCATCCGGTCGGACAAACCCGGTCACGCCTGCGATGAAATGGGCGATCTGCTCTTCGTGCTTCTGCTCATGGCCCGTCGCTTCGAACTCGCCGGACAGTTCTCTCTCGGCGATGCTCTCAAGATGGGTGCCGACAAGATGACCCGCCGCCATCCCCACGTGTTCGGCGACAAGAACTGCGAAAGCATGGACGACCTCATGAAGAACTGGGCCGCCATCAAAAAGGCGGAAAAGGAAGCCGAAGGCGACACGGCGAAGGGCGTGCTTTCGTCCGTACCTTCCGGTCTGCCTCCGCTCACCAAGGCCTACCGGCTGCACGCCAAGGCGGCCGGGGCCGGATTCACATGGGATGACGACGAGGAAGTGGAGCGTCAGGTGGAGGCGGAATGGCTCGAACTGCTCGACGCCAGAGCCTCGGGCAGCGACGCCGCCAAGGAACATGAACTCGGCGACATGATCTTCACCCTTGTGGAACTGGGACGCCGCATGGGCGTGAAGGCCGGTTCCGCCGTGGATTTCGCCGCCAACCGTTTCCGGGCCCGTTTCGAAGCCATGGAAAAACTTGCCCGCGAACGCGGACTCGACTTCAAGGCGCTCAGCCTCGACGAAAAGGACGAGCTCTGGAATGAAGTGAAGGCCGCCGAACCCCGCGAGGAATACGGTGCCGCCGTGGATTTCGCCGCTCCCAAGGAAAACCCCGAAGCATAGCCGAAAAGCCCCGTTCATGCGGGGCCGCCGTCATGGTACAAGCCGAAATCTCCTCTCTCTCCTCCCGCCTGCGCCGGCTGCTGCAGATTGTTGCCGTCTGCGTGCTGACGGTCTTGCTGCTCGTCCCCGGTGCGGAGGGGCGACAGAAAAGTCCGACCATTTATGCAGGCTACCGCACGCTCTCCTCGAGTCTTCCCGCGCAGAGGCTCATGATACACATGGGCGTCTGGTATCCCACGAGGCGCAAGTCCGGCACCGTGAAGGTGGGGGACTGGAACTTCCGGGCGTCGCGCAATGCCCCCGTCATGGAAGGCCCCTGGCCCGTCATCATTCTCTCGCACGACGTAACGGGCTCGGCATGGACGCATCATGACATTGCGGCGGCGCTCGCGGCCCGCGGCTTCATTGTGGCGGCCCCCACGCATGACCACGACAACGGCGAGGACATGGCCCTGCTCTTTTCCGACAGGGAACTGCCCGTGCGGGCACTTCAGCTCAGAGCCGCTCTGGATGTGGTGCTCGAACATCCCCAGATAGGCCCCCAGGCCGATACCTCACGCATTGCCTTTCTCGGTTTCGGCATGCCCGCCTCCGCCGGTCTTCTGCTGGCCGGAGGCGAAATGACGCCGGACGCATGGGCGGACTTCTGCGGTGAAAAAAAAGAACGCACCACGACGGAAGAGAATGAGGACGACATGCCGATTCCCTCGCCGGAGCTCACCCTGCCCGATACCATCAGGCCCGACATACGGCCCGATGACGAAATACCGCCCATTTCCGTGCCGGAAGTGGTGCCTCCAAGGCCCGTTGCCGAAGAAGAAGGCTTTCCCGGAGCCAAAAGCCTTCAGAACTTTCTGGTGACTCCAGCTCTGGCCGAGGAAGACCTCTCGCCGGACCTGAAGGCGCTGCTCCGTCCCGCGGACAGCCCGTGGTGCAGCCCGTTCCTCTCAAGCCGCATGGATGATCTTGTGGCCAGCATGCGCCACCGCACGCTGGAGCGGGAGGAGAAAACCGTGATGATGCGCGTGGCCGTTGCCGCACGCGAACAGCTCTTCCGCCGCCTGTCCGATTCCGTGACACGCAGCCATCAGCGACAGCTCCGCCTTGCCAGAACCCGCGGCATTCCCACGCCGCCCGTGGCTCTGCCGCTGCTTCCTCCGCTCTCCCACAACACACCCGTGGCGGACGCCCGCTTCAGGGCCATGGCCTTCATTTCTCCGGGCTTTTCCATGCTGTTCAGTGAAAGCAGCCTCTCAGCCGTACATATTCCCTGCCTGTTCGCAGGTGCGGAGAAGGAACGCTGGAACCGCCCCTCGGAGCAGGCAAAACGCTTTGCGGCCATGCTCAAAAACAACTCGGAATACATGACTCTGCACCACGCCGACGCACCAGCTCTGCAGACGGAATGCCCCGATGCCGATCCCGCCATGCCGCTGGCCTCGCTGTGCAACAGCGTCGATACAGAAACCCGCGAGGCCGTGCATGCCCGTCTCGTATCCGTTCTTCAGGAATTCTTCAACCGGGCCCTGGATCGCGCGGACACATCCTTCTGACACGATTTTCCGACCTCCCCCACGCCGTTTCCAGAAATTCATGCCCGCGCCGACGACGGCTCCGCAGCTGAACGTCATCCCCGGAAAACAAACCGTCTGCCGCATGCGGGTGCGCACCCGACATTCGAATAGGCTCCGTCTTTGCGCAGAAAACGCTTCCGTACAAAAAAAGCGGAGCCCCGCCCGGAAGCTCCGCCTTCATCGCATCAGAATAAAAACTATCCCAGAAGCCTCTCCGCCAGAGGCATGAAATCCAGCGGCCAGAATATCTCCGGTCTCGGCTGCGGAACATCCTCTCGCTCCGCCGACGGACGACAGGCCAGCACCGCGTCCACCCACTGATCTGGGAAGGAATCGATATCCAGAGCAGCCCCGAGCAGCGCTCCGGCCACAGCACCGTTGGCGGCGGCGTCCCCGCCCTTCATGACGGTACTGCGTACGCCCTCCCCGGCATCGGAGGCATGGAGCAGCTGCCAGAAGCCGTTCTGAAGCGCCGTGAGAACATGACTCATGTCCTGCTGATAATCGGCCGGACGCTCTTCCGACGCCCTTTCCAGACAATCCAGCACCCGTCGGACGCTCTCTTGGGAGAGATCCGCATTCCAGCGGGGCAGCGATTCGGTCACCGCAAGAGCCGCCTTCCACATGTTCTTCGGAGAGCCGCTTCTTACACCGTAGGCAAGAGCCGTCACATACGCCGCATTGGCCGCAAGGCACAACGCGTTCGGGCATGTCAGAGCCGCATCCTCCATGGACCAGCGCGCCAGCATTCTCATGTTCTCGTTCTGCACCAGCGCAGCCATGCCGGGTTCGCCGCCGTCGTCGCAGGGAAGCGCCGCCTCGGGAATGAAACGCGCTCCGAACACTCCGAGAGGACTCACCCGCATAAGCGCACAGTTGGCCTCGCTCTTTCCGTCGGGCTTGCCGTGGAGGGCACGAAACACCGAATGGGCGAAATCCACGGGATGACTGCGGAGCCATGCCTTGTAGGCTTCAAAAACATGCCCGGTCAGAAAGGTTCCGTCCGAAGCCAGCGTGCGGGCCAGGGCCAGCGCCATTTCCGAATCGTCCGTGGGCTGCCCGGGCAGCGTGCGGTACAGCGGACTCCCCTCCAGATCGTCCATGCCGGCAGGATACAGCGTCCTGACCTTTTCCTCATCCTTGAATTCCACCTGACTGCCCAGAGAATCCCCGGCAATCTGCCCGAGCAGACAGCCCCATGCCCGGCGTATGACGGCGGCACTTTTTTCCATCAGCATACCCTCATTGTTCGGAAGCCTTTCTCTCCGGCATCAACGCTTACGCGCGTCGCCGCCTCATTCACCCTCGTCCACGACATTTCCATCCTGCGACGCCTCCATCTGTCCGGCCTGATCGCTGACGGCGGGATACTCGGGACTCTCCAGATACAGTGTGCAGTAGGAGGCCTGCGCTCCTGCATCGGTTTCCGATCCGGCAAGAAAGACGTACACGGCACCGGGCCTGTCTTCCTTCCTGTCTGCCCCGGAAAAATTCCATTCCAGCACTTCCAGACCGCCTTCGTCCGCAAGATAGCTGCGCAGATCGTCTCCGGCATCCTCCACGTCGTCCAGACTGAGCGAGGGCTCGCCGTAGCGTTTTTCAAGTTCCCCCTTCAGATCTTCGAGCACGCCGAGGGTGGACGCTCCGTCCTCACTGGTGTCGTCGGGAGAGGACGCCATGATGCGGATGATCCTGCCCTGATAGGTATCCACGGCATAGGTGTCGAAGCGGGAATCCGGCGACGGAGGCGTTATCTCATACATTTTCAGCTGCCAGCGCTCGGAAACGGGCTGACTGCCGTGAGCATACCGATTCACGTCGGCGCCGAGCTCTATACCGAAGGCGCCCGCGGCAAAAGCCGGGCACACACCGGAAAAAACAAACAGTGCAAGAAAAAGAACCGTTCGAATATACTTCATGAAAATCTCCTGTACCGACCATGCGGCACGGGCCATACTTAAACACAGGCATGACTTTTGTCCAGCGCATGACGCTTGTCATTCCATACAAGGGAGGCTAACTATCGGCACGGGGGATTCCTTCCCCGCCTTTCTGCGCACTTCTTACCTTTTCATACCGCAATGACAGAACTTTCCCTACCGGAACTCCTCGCTCCCGCCGGAGGCCGCGAACAGCTGGAAGCCGCCGTGCTCTACGGCGCCGACGCCGTCTACCTGGGCGGCAGCGCCCTCTCGCTGCGTGCCAAGTGCCGCGGATTCGACGGCGAGGACCTGAACCGTGCCGTCACGTTCGCCCACAACGCCGGCGTGCGCGTCTACTACTGCCTCAATGCCCTGCCTTTCGACGAGCATCTGCCCTTTGTGGAAGCTCAGCTGGAACGCCTGCCCGAGCTCGGCGTGGACGGCCTCATAGCCGCCGATCCCGGAGTCATCAACCTTGCCCGCCGCCTCTGTCCTTCCGTGGAAATTCACCTTTCCACACAGGCGCACTCCGTCAACGCCGCAGCCGTGGAATTCTGGCGGGATGCGGGCATACG
>ERZ779866.2515-NODE-2515-length-16391-cov-3.956415_pt1 | contig 16391 bp, 13 predicted proteins | sample MGYA00511248_ERZ779866 | MGnify/ENA primary metagenome ERZ779866 (study PRJEB29588, sample SAMEA2155758) | human gut metagenome | biome: human gut; feature: human-associated habitat; material: faeces | place: Denmark | collected 2008/2010 ... | reverse complement strand
CCACGACAACCTCTGCGTTCTTAAGCAGCTTTTCCAGCTCCTCAATTTTCGCCGCCAGCTGCATCAGCTTGCTGCGAATCAGCGCCAGGCGCTCATAGTCCTGATTCTCTGTGTTCTCGTTGAGCATCCGCAGCTCCAGCTCATAATCGTCCCGCTCCTTTTTCAGCTCAGCCAGCTGGGAGATTTCCTTGCACTGCAAATTCACGTCAGAACAGGCTTCGTCCAGCAGGTCGATGGCCTTATCGGGCAGAAAGCGGTCGGTGATGTAGCGCTCGGAGAGAACGACGCACTGGTGGGCGATTTCCGGAGAAATCTCCACCCCGTGGAACTCGGCATAGGATTTGGCAATGCCCTGCATAATCTGGCTTGCTTCCGTGATGGTGGGCTCCGCCACGGTGACGGGCTGGAAACGGCGCTCCAGAGCGGCGTCCTTTTCGATGTATTTTCTGTATTCGTCCAAAGTTGTGGCGCCTATGCAGTGGAGCTCGCCCCTTGCAAGCATAGGCTTTAAGAGGTTGCCTGCGTCCATGGCGCCGTCGGTCTTGCCTGCGCCCACAATGGTGTGCAGCTCATCTATAAAGAGGATTATGCGTCCACCACTCTCTTTGACCTCATTCAAAACGGCTTTGAGACGCTCCTCAAACTCGCCCCTGAACTTTGCGCCTGCAATCAGAGCGCCCATGTCGAGGGCGAAAACCGTCTTGTCGCGAAGTCCCTCGGGGACATCGCCCTTCATTATCCTTATGGCAAGACCTTCGACTATTGCCGTCTTGCCGACGCCCGGCTCACCGATGAGGACGGGGTTGTTCTTGGTTTTGCGGGAAAGTATGCGTATTACATTTCTTATTTCGCCGTCACGGCCGATGACAGGGTCGAGCTTTTGCATTTTCGCCCTTTCAACAAGGTCGTAGCCGTATTTTTTAAGGGCCTCATAGGTGGCTTCGGGGTTGTCGCTTGTGACCCTGCCCGAGCTTCGCACCGATTTGAGGGCGGTGAGGAACTTGTTCTTGTCGATGCCGAGGCGCTTAAACACCTCTTTTACATTGCTGTCCGAGCAGTCGAGAAGGGCGAGGAAGATGTGCTCTACCGACACATACTCGTCGTTCATGTTTTTGGCTATGCTTTCGGCGTCGTTCAAAGCTCTGTCCAGAGACTGGCTGATGTAAACCTTGCCGTTTTCGCGGCCTGCGCCGTAGGCTTTGGGAAGTTTGGCGATGTATTCATAGCAGGTGGAGCGGGCAAGGCTTACGGCGATGCCCATTTTCTCCGTAAGGGAGGGGATAAGTCCGCCCTCCTGCATGAAAAGGGAGTAGAGCAGATGTATCGGCTCTATGTTGGTATTTGCGTTTTCGGCCACTGTCTTTTCGGAAAACTCAATGGCCTCTAATGATTTTTGTGTGAATTTTTGTGCGTTCATAATATATAACCTCCGTCAAGGTCAGATGATGTATTCTTGCCCTTTGAGGGCGTCGAGATAATTTTTCTCAAATTCGTCGGGGGAAATATCCTTTGAGAGATATTCCTTTAAGGCGGCGTCAAAGCCTTCGACATATCGGCAGATGGCGCCCGAAAGTATGTCGCCGTCCTTTAAATCGTGGTCTCCCACGGGGAATGTGCGCTTGAAGCGCCCCTCGCCTATTTCATATTCTATGGCGTTTTTGGGGAAATATTTTACGATATAGTGCTTTTCCATGAGCATCCACAGGCGGAAAAAGCCGTCGAGCCTTTGGAGCAGCTCTCCGCTCTGAGTGCGGAAAGAGACCCTGAGCTCTCCGAAGTTGCCCTCGGGGGTGCGGTAGAGCTCGACGGAGTATTTGACCGTCGGGCGGTACTTGTAGTTTAAGGGGCTTTTCAAAGAGAGCATGAAGTCCGACGGCTCTTTCATGACGGTCAGCTGGTCGTTCTGCGACAGGCGCTCCATGAGAAGGGAGAGAATGTCGGCCGCCTTTTTCTCGGGGGTTTCGACGCCCAGATGGGCGGCGAGAATCTGATTTATGAGATTGGAGCGGTTGGTGCCCTTGAGATAGGCCGCCTTGTCCACCGCCTTTATCACGCTGTCGGAAAGCATTATGCTGTACATTGATTTATTCATATGAAGATGTTTCACCTCGTTTTACAGATGGGGGTTCGGCTCCCCGTTTTGGGGAGCCGAGTATAGGTCGTATGTTCATTTTCGTTTCTCAGTACACTTATATTGTAAATCAAATTATGAGATTTGTCAATAGGTTTATGTAAATTATTTTCCGATTTTCAAAAAATATTCATGGGGCCGATTGACGGCGAAAAAATGGCTGTGCTATACTTGAAACAAAGGAGTGACACAAATTATGAAAAAGATAATACCCATAATTCTTGCCTTACTTCTCATCGTTTCTACGGTTTTGAGATTTGCCGAGGGAAATAAAGAGGAGAGCTCTGCCATATCCGTAACGGTGGACGGAAAGGAAGGAACTCTTGAATACTCCCCCGAAAGCCGCTCAAAGGGAACGGTTACCGTAGGGGAAGATGTGTATACATTTGAATATAAAGCCGACGGCTACGCCGAAGTCACTTATGAGGACGGCACAGTCTGGTCGGCAAGATACGACGAGGGCTTTATAATGACCGGCTCTTATAAGTCGCCCGACGGCGAAAGCACAGAGAAAGGCTCGAGAACGGCTGGCGATATGATACTGAGCGCCGTGGAGAGTGCCGAGCCCGCGGAGAAAAAAGGGCAGTCTCCCCTGCTCTATGCCCTCCTTGTGATAATAGGAGCGTTTATGGCGGTGTGGCCGAAGGCCCTGTGGTATGTAAAATACGGCTTCAGATATAAAGACGCCGAGCCTTCGGAGGCGTCCCTCTTCTTCATAAGGGCAGGAGGAGTGCTTGTCGCCTTCTGCGGAGTGATGGCAATGATATTCGAATAAAAAAACGGAGCTTTCGCTCCGTTTATTTTATTTTCCCACGCAGAACTTGGAGAATATCTCGTCGAGCATATCTTTTGATGGGGTTTTGCCCAAAACATCGCCCAAATATGCAAGACCTGCCTCGGCGTCCGACAGAAATGCGTCGGCTGTCTGACCTATTCTGGCGCTTATCTCGGCCTCATACAGGCAGTCATAGGCCTTTTCGAGAAGATATGCCTGCCTCGAGCTGGTGATTATCGTCTCGCTGTCGTTGTATTTTACAAGGCTGCCGAGATATTTCATAAGCTCGCCGATGCCCTCGCCGGTTTTTGCCGACACATAGAATACAGTGTCAAAGCCGTATTCGTCTATGTATCTTATGCCCTTGTCAGTCTTGTTTATTATAAGCACCGATTTTTCGGCGTCTTTTGCCACGCCCACCGAGCGGAAATCGTCGCTTGTGGGGGGAGCGGAGCCGTCGATGACGCAAAGCACAAGCTTTGCCTGCTTTGCCGCCTCGATGGAGCGCTCGATGCCCAGCCTTTCGGCCTTGCTCTCGCCGTCTCTTATGCCCGCAGTGTCGATGAGGCGCAAAAGTGTACCCTTTATCTGTACGGTGCACTCGACGGTGTCTCTCGTTGTGCCCTCCTCCTCGGTGACTATCGCCCTCTCATAGCCCAAAATGGCGTTGAGCAGGGAGGATTTGCCCGAGTTGGGTCTGCCTATTATGGCGCAGGGCAGTCCGTTCTTGACTGTGCTGCCCAGCTCAAAGGTCTCATAGAGAGCCTTGAGCCCGTCTGTCACCTCGATGAGGGTATCCCTTGCGTTTTCATAGTCAAAGGGCTCGATGTCCTCGTCGGTGTAGTCGCACACGGCGTAAAAATGAGCCAAAAGGGCGTTTATCTTCTGATAGTAATAGGATACCTTTTTGTATATGCCGCCCGAAAGCTGGTCGATGGCGGCCTTTGCCTGATTCAAGGCGGTGGCGTGTATCAGATCGCCGACGGCCTCGGCCTCGGTGAGATCCCTTTTGCCGTTTAAAAAGGCCCTTTTTGTAAACTCGCCCGCCTCGGCAAGCCTTGCGCCCGCCTTTTGAGCGGCGCGGAGCAGCTCCTCCACGACAGCCTGGGAGCCGTGGCAGTATATCTCGGCCATCTCCTCGCCCGTGTAGCTGTGACCCTCTTCAAAATATGCCGCCATACAGAGGTCTATCGTCTTGCCGTCGCGGCCCAAAGCCTCGCCGTAGCGCATCATTCTCGGCGTCATCTCGCCTTTTGCCCTGAAAATCTTGTTTAAAAGAGCTCCCGTGCCTTCACCCGAAAGCCTGACTATGCCTATGGCCGAGGGAAAACCTCCGCCCGAATATGCGGTGATAATGTCCATAATGTCCCCTTTCCTTGCCGAAGCAATATAGAAAATATATTGAGGCGGCGCTGAATATTTAAATAAAAAAACTCTTGCTTTTTGACGAAAACCGTGGTATAATATCAAGGCTAAAGAGAAAACATAATACGGGAGCGGATGGGTGCTGGTGTGCCCTCCGGTCTTCAAAACCGGTAATTGGGGATAAAACCTCATAGGTGGGTTCAATTCCCACACGTTCCCGCCAAAAAGCGTCCTTCGGGGCGCTTTTTTATTTTTTCTTTTTGCTTCTTATAAACGCGAATATAAACCATAAGACAAAGGCGGAGACAAAGCCCGCGGCGAAAAACTTTAAAAGCTGCAGGGGAATGGGTGAAACCCCCTCGCCGAAGCGGAGACCGCCCGTGATGACCGAGGCTACGGTGTAAGCCGGGGCGAAAATGAGACCGTGACCGAGGGAATCTTTTAAAAGAGCTTTCATCTGACCCTCTCTCCTCTCTTGTATACCGCCTTTATGCTGTTATCTTTTAAAGATATTATATCATATACGGGGGGCAAAATCAAGAAATCGGCGTCGCCGCCCTCTTTTATCACGCCCCTGTCTATGCCTGCAGCTTTTGCGGGGTTTTCGGTGACGGCGGAAACGGCGGCAGAGATGCCCACGCCTGCCGAAATGAGATTTACAAAGCCGTCAAACAGATTGCGGCACGAGCCGGCTATGGTGTCGGTGCCCGTGAGATATGCCTTTTTATCTTTTACCGTAACGGGCAGACCGCCGAGAAAATACTCTCCGTCGGAGAGACCTTCGGCGCTCATGGAGTCGGAAACGGCGGCGAGAGTGGGGGAGTAGCCCTTGAAAATCCCTTTCAAAACTCGGTTTTCAATGTGAAAACCGTCGCATATTATCTCCTTGAACACATCTCGGGAGAGAGCCTCGGCGATAATTCCCCCTTTTCGGTGGTGAAGGCTGTCCATGGCGTTGAAAAGATGGGTGACATTTTCGGCTCCGCCCTCAAAGGCGGCTGCCGCCTGATCTCCCGTGCACTCAGTGTGACCCAAAGACAGGCGGAAAAGACCTCGGCTCAGCTTTAAAAGCTCGTCAAAGCCCTCGGTCTCAGGGGCGGCAGTCATGATTTTCAGCTGACCGCCGCAGAGAGATATCAGCTCATTTAAAATACACCTGTCAAAGGGGATTATGGCGTTTTTGTCTATTGCCCCCGATTTACTTTTGGATATAAAGGGGCCTTCCAGGTTTATGCCTGCAAAAACGGAGCTCTTATCGGTAAACTCCGCCAAAACAGGCAGTATCTCCCTGTATTTATCAATATTTACCGCCAAAACCGTCGGCAAAACAGAGGTTACGCCTATGGAGAGATAGTGTTTTTCCAGCTTTTCAAGAGCATCTCTTCCGCAGCGGGAAAAATCTTCCCCTATGGCTCCGTGGGTGTGTATATCCACAAGACCGGGAATGACGCAAAGATGTGAAAGGTCGGCGCCATCTTCCTCTATACATGGAGATATACGGCGGAAAACGCCGTTTTCCACCTCGAAATCGGCTCGTTCAAAGCGTCCGTTTAAAAATACCTCGGCGTTTTTGAAAATCATTTCATGCTCCTTAAAGCCTTCGCGGCAGCTCCCATGAGCCCCGCCCTGTTTCCCAAAAGGGCGGGCAGCACATTTACATTGCGGTAGCCCTCCATGACGGAGCTTTTGAGCTTTTCACCCACCGAATCGGTTATGTATTTCTCGTTCATTATGCCGCCGCCCAAAATTATCGCGGGCGGATCGAAGATGTGGCACACGGTGACAAGACCCAAAACTATCTCGTCTATCCAGTCGTCGACGGCGTTTTTGATGTTTTCGTCGTGGATTTTTTCAAAAATATCCCGTCCGTTTTCGATGCTGTTGTCGAAAAGGCGGCATTTTTCCACAAGAGCGGTGGCCGAGGCATACTCGCAGTAGCACCCCCTGCCTCCGCAGGCGCATTTTTTGCCGTTTATGTGGGTGACTATATGGCCTATCTCCCCTGCATAGCCCCCTTTGCCCTCGTAGACCGAGCCGTTTATCACGATGGCTCCGCCGATGGAAGTGCCGTAGGTCAGGCAGATAAAGTCGGAGTAGGGCACGCCTGCGCCGAATACCCCCTCGCCTAAGGCGGCGGCGTTGACATCGTTTATGATAAACGCCTTTTTGCCGCACATTTTCTCGGCGGTTTCCTTGAGCTTTGTGCCCGTGTAATCGGGTATGGCGTCGGAGCAGAATATTATCTCTCCCCTTTTGGAGTCGACGAGTCCTGCCGTCGAAATGCCGACGGCGTCAAAGCTGCCCTCAAAGCTCTTGAATACATTAGAAAGCACCTCTAAAATGCCCTCTCTGCCGATGGCAGGATAGGGGTGCTCGGTGTAAAAATCTATCTTTCCGTCGGAGTAGAGCCCCGATTTTATGAGGGTTCCTCCTATGTCGAATGTCAGTATTTTCATTATAAACTCCTTGCGGATATGGTGAAATCTCTTATTACGCTCTCCTGCGCCTCCATGTACTGTCCGTCCTCAAAGCCTTTTTTGGGGCTGAAGGATATGAAAGGGGAACGAGCCGAATCGTCACTCAGCCATTCAAAGGCCGAGGTGTGAAAGCTATTGCAGCCGCTCTTTTCAAAAAGCTCCTTTATGTTGTGGCTTCGCACAGAGCCCCCTGCCATTATCTCGATACCGCCCATTGAGCTGAGCTCTTTTAGGACAGATACACCCTCCAAGGCTGTTTTGGCTCTGCCCGAGGTCAGAATACGGTCGATGCCCGCCTTTTTTAAGGCGGCGTGAGCCGAATGAAGCTCGTCCTTTGAGCAGTCAAAGGCCTTGTGGAATACGCACTTACAGCGGCCGTCTATAAAATCGCACATGCGCGCCGTCATCTCGTAGTCTATAAAACCCTCTCTTGTGAGAAAGCCGAAGACCAGACCGTCGCACCCCATGGATATAAACAGCTCGGCGTCCTTTTTCATTACGGCAAACTCGTGCCCGTCATAGCAGAAGCCCCCTTCACGGCACCTCAGCATACAGGAGCATTCAAGGCTTGTGTTTTCCTTTGTAAGGGCAAGAGTGCCCAATGTGGGAGTGAGACCGCCGTATAAAATGTCGGAGCACAGCTCCACTCGGTCGGCGCCCCCTCTGTATGCGGCGAGAGCGTCCTTGTAGCCGCCGCAGCACACTTCTATCGTCATAAATTATCTCCTTAAAGTTATATGAAAATATCTTATCACAAAACTATGCGATTGACAATACAATTCCCCTATTATATAATTGTATAAAGTATGGATTTATATAAAAGTCAGAGACAGGGAGGAACGGTATGTTTTCGGAATATTTTAAGGATACGGACGGGGTATTTGAGCAGTATGTCTCCCGTTTTCCCAAAAAGAGGGACGAGATAATCGCCGTGAGAGACTCCCTTCTCCACAAAGAGGCCGAGTTTTTCATGTGTCTTTACACAAAGATGACTGCGGCCGACATAATTTCGGTAAATCCTCAAAAGGCGGCGAAACACGCCGTGAGAATGCTCGATATATATGAAAATATGCCCTATTGCAGAGATATACCCCTCGATGTATATCTCGATTTTGCCCTGCCTTATAGGGTCAATGATGAGAGCCCTTTTTTGGACGGGGAGTTTTTCACCGATATACTCAAAGACGAGGTAAAGGACAAGACCTTGGAAGAGGCCATAAAGTGCGTCAACTACCGCTGTCTCTCCTTTGCCACCTACGCCCCTGCCGACGACAGGACGAAAAACGCCCTTGCAGTATATAAAACAGGTCTCGGCAGATGCGGCGAGGAGAGCGTACTTTTAGTCACAGCTTTGAGAAGTGTCGGCATACCTGCAAGGCAGGTTTACAGCCCCTACTGGGTGCACTGCGACGACAATCACGCCTGGGTCGAGGCCTTTGACGGCGAAAAATGGCGCTATCTCGGAGCCTGCGAGCCGGAAGATGTGCTGGACACAGGCTGGTTTGACTATGCCTCTTCAAAGAGCGCCATAGTGAGATACAGAAAATTCGGTTTTGGCGACAGAGAAGCCACAGCCGTTCAAAACAGGATATACGAGACTGTGGCGGTGACGGGCCGTTACGCCGATGTGAAAAAGGTGACGGTGCACACCGAGCCTTTCACAAAGGTAGGGGTCTATACGATAAATTACGGCGCTCCCGCCCTCATCGACGAAAAAAGAAGCGACAGAGACGGCAAGGCGGTGTTCGAGACGGGCAAATGCGGTCTTTTGTACTTTGCAAGTCTCGAGAGCGGCTCGGCTGTCAGCCTTTGCGGCGCCGAGGACACCGAGGTCTTTTTGGACAGCATGGAAAATCTCCGCTTTTTCTCATATGATCTTCCTGTGGACAAGGGCAGAGTGCCCGAAAAAAGGCGCGAGAAAACCCAGGACGAGATAAAGAGCTTTGAATATTTCGACGCCGAAAGACGCACAAGACTTGAAAAATCGGAATCTGCCTCGATTTTCGGCAAAAAGGCGGGGGAAAATTACCCCGAGCTCGAAAAATTCATGGCAAACACGGAAATAGACGACAGGCAGAAAAAGGCGGTGCTCGACACCCTTACCCTTAAAGATTTCAGCGATGTTACCGCCGAAACCCTTGCCGACATGGTTCTCGCCTTTGAATATGAGGACAATCTGCCGAAGCACATATTTGAAAAATACCTCCTGCCCCAGAGGGTCAAAAACGAGCCCCTCTATCCCTTCAGAGCCTTTGTAAAGGACAATTACAGGGGAAAAATCGGCGCGAGGGAGATATACGCCTATGCTTTGGCATATCCCGTACGCTTTTCCTCCGAGTGCTACGGCGGAAACCTTGAAAATCTCACCGACATGATGAGATACAAGGCAGGCTGCGAGGAAAGCGTAGACATAAACTTTGTAAAAATGTGCCGCGCTCTCGGCATCGCCGCAAAACTCGACGAAGAGACGGGCGCACCCTGCTACTATGACGGCGCAGGCTTTGTACCCGTGTTCGAAAGCGACGAAAAAAACGCCGCTTTGAGCATAGTCAACAAGGGTGCGGCAAAGGGAATATTCGGTCTCAACATATCCCTCTGCCGAATAGACGACGAAAAGGGACTTGTGCCCATGAGCATATCGGGCGAGGTGGAAAAACACAGAAAACTCATGATTCCCGAGGGATTTTACGCCCTTTTTGAGAGCAGGAGACAGCTCGACGGCTCTCAGAACGGCTACATCACATTTTTCTGGTGCGGCAGCGGTCATGTGGAAGAGGTGGTGCTCACCGATATCAAGGACAAGACGAGAGAAATGCTGAAAAATTATCCCATGCCCGAGGGAATGTCAAAAGGCGGCAGGGAGATAGTCGCATATATAGAGCCGGGCGAAGAGCCCACAGAGCATCTGCTTTCGGAGCTTATAGAAAATGCCGAAAAGCTTACAGGCACGGCTGTAACCTTGAGATACGGCGGCAAAAACGCCGAAAAAGGACTTTTGCAGAGGGCGCTGTCCCTCAAAAATGTCACGGCGGAAGCGGGCGCTTTTGACGATAAATGGGAAGATATAAGAAAGGGCACGGGAGTGGGCGATCTTCGCCTGCCCTACACGGCGGCGGCACTCAACGGCGAGGCTCTCTTCGCCTTTTCGGGCTACCATGTGGGGTCTGTGCTTTCCCTTATCAAAATTTTGGACACAGCAGGAGAAAAAATATGATGTTTGAGGCAGGAAATGCCGATGTAATAGTGGTGGGAGCAGGACACGCAGGCATCGAAGCCGCCCTTGCGGCGGCAAGGCTCGGTCTTGAGGTGATATGCTTTACCACAACGCTGGATTTTGTGGGCAACATGCCCTGCAACCCCGCCGTAGGCGGTACGGGCAAGGGTCAGCTTGTCCGCGAGATAGACGCTCTGGGCGGCGAGATGGCAAAATGCGCCGACGCCGCCTGCATACAGTACCGAATGCTCAACAGGGGCAAAGGCCCTGCGGTGCACTCCTTGAGGGCCCAGGCAGACAGGGTGATGTACACCGTTGAGATGAAAAAAAGGCTTGAAAATACCGAAAATCTCACCCTGAAACAGGGCGAGTGCATAGATATACTCACCGAAAACGGCGCCGTGACGGGCATAGTCACAAAGGGCGGCGGAGTTTACAGGGCAAAAGGGGTCATTCTGTGCTGCGGCACCTTTTTGGGGGGCAAGACCTTTGTGGGAGACAACATAAGGGAGAGCGGTCCCGACGGTGTTTTCGCCGCAAAAGGTCTCACCGAAAACCTCAAAAGGCTCGGTCTGCCCATAAGGCGCTTCAAGACGGGCACTCCCCCGAGAATAGACGGCAAGACGGTGGATTTTTCCGCCATGGAGCTGCAAAGGGGCGACGAGGACATAGTGCCCTTCTCCTTCTCCACAAAGGAGGACATAAAAAATACAGCCGTCTGCTATGTGACATATACCAATGAGGAAACTCACAATATTATAAGGGCGTCTTTAGACCGCTCTCCCCTTTACGGCGGAGAGATAGAGGGCGTAGGCCCCAGATACTGCCCCTCCATCGAGGACAAAGTGGTGCGCTTTGCCGACAAAAAGAGACATCAGCTCTTTATAGAGCCCTGCGGCGAGCACACAAAGGAGCTCTATGTTGGCGGACTTTCCACATCTCTGCCCGAAGATGTGCAGATAGCCATGCTGCACACCATAAAGGGTCTCGAAAAAGCCGAGATTATGCGCCCCGGATATGCCATCGAGTACGACTGTCTCGATCCCCTGTGCTTAAATCCCACCATGGAGATAAAGGGCATAAAGGGTCTCTATGCCGCAGGTCAGCTTTGCTCCACCTCGGGCTATGAGGAGGCGGCGGCTTTAGGTCTTGTGGCAGGCATAAACTGCGCCAAAGCCATAAAGGGCGAAGCGGAGTTCATACTCCAAAGGAGCGACGGCTATATAGGCACACTTATAGACGACATAGTGACAAAGGGCACTAATGAGCCATACAGAATGATGACCTCACGCTCCGAGCTGAGGCTGTGGCACAGGCAGGACAACGCCGATTTCCGCCTTGCCGACAAGGCTTTTGAGGGCGGTCTCGTCTCCAAAGAGCAGACCGAAAGGGTAAAAGCCCAGTACGCCGAGGTGGAAAGGCTCATAAAGGAGATTTCAAAGGTCAATCTGTCCTCTAATAGCATAAACCCCATTCTAAAGAGCCTCGGCAGTACCCCCGTCCAGTCGGGTGCAAATCTTTTGGAGATACTCAAAAGACCCGAGGTAAAGCTGAGTGACATAGCCTGTCTCATGCCCTTTGAAGTAAAGGACAAAAAGCAGGCCGAGCAGATAGAGATCTCTGTAAAATACGAAGGATATATAAAAAGACAGCTCAAAGAGCTGGAAAACCGCAAAAAATGGGACGATCACCCCATACCCGAGGACATCGACTACGATTCCTTTGAGCTTTTACGCACCGAAGCGAGACAAAAGCTCAAGGCTGTAAGACCCAAAAGCCTCGGGCAGGCAGGCAGAATTTCGGGAGTGTCCCCCGCCGATATTTCAGCGCTGATATTCTATTTGGGAAAGGGAAAAAAGCATGACGGAAACGCTTAAAGAGGCGCTAAGGCGCCATGAAATAGATATAGATTCAAAGGCGGTGGAGAGAGTTGAGGAGTTTTACGAGCTTCTCATGGAGAAAAACCGCGTGATGGATCTCACCAACATCACAGAGCCGAGAGAGGTGGCGCTGCGCCACATGGCCGACAGCCTTTATATTCTGAAATATTTCAACATAGAGGGCAAGAAGGTAATCGACATAGGAACGGGAGCGGGCTTTCCCGCGATGCCGCTGCTTATGGCTGTGCCCAGTCTCGAGATAACCATGCTTGACAGCACAGGCAAGCGCATGGACTTCATAAGAGAAGCCATCGAAAAGATAGGAGACTGCCCCAATGCCACGGTTGTGACGGCGAGAGCCGAGGAGCTTGCGATGGAGCCTCAATACCGCGAGCAGTACGACATAGTCCTCTCGAGGGCTGTGGCAAATATGACGGCTCTTTCCGAGCTGTGCCTGCCCTATGTCAAAAAGGGCGGACTTTTCGTCGCCATGAAGAGCGACAACGATGAGGCAGCCGCCGAGATAAAGGCGGCCGAAAAGACCATAGCCTTAATGGGCGGACGCATTTTGGACGAGGTAAATTATCAGATAGACACCGACTGCCCCAAAAGGCGCCTTGTGGTTGTGGAAAAGACGGCAAACACTCCGTCTGCTTTCCCTAGGAAATACGCAAAGATAAAGGCAGGCCCTCCCAAAGGGTGCAGATAACTGTCAAAAAATTGTCAGAATTAACGCCGCCACAACTAAACAGTTGTGGCAAGCACAAAAATAAAATTGTCAAAAAGCTGAAAAATACCTCAAAAGGGCCCATGTTTTCACATTTTTCATAATTCAAAAGTTAAAATATATTGAAAAACGCCCCGAATGTGATAAAATTATAGTCAGAGGGGTGTTTGCGTGAATATATAAATAAAAAACGCAAGCGGAGGTAAAGTATGGACTTCAATGTCTACCCCTATCCATCTAAAAGGTATGTCAAGTACAGCATGCGCGGCATGTGTGCAACATCCAATCACCTGGCTGCTCAGGCAGGCCTTGATGTACTCAAAAAGGGCGGCAACGCCTTTGACGCGGCAATAGCCATGGCCACATGTCTCACCGTTTTGGAGCCTCAGTCCAACGGCATCGGCGGCGACGCCTTTGCAATACTGACTACAAAAGACGGCAAGATGTACGGTCTCAACTCCACAGGCTGCGCCCCCGAGCTCATCTCCATCGAAAAGGTCAAGGCTCAGGGAGTCTCCGAAATGCCCAAATACGGTTTCACACCTGTCACTGTTCCCGGCATACCTGCCGCATGGGCAGCGGTAAACGGCAGATTCGGCAAGCTGCCTCTCACAGAGATCATGAAGAGCGCCATAGACTACGCCGAAAACGGTCAGGCTGTGGGCTATAAGCTGTCGAGCTCCATCGCAAATATGCATAACATTCTCAAAAAGAATGTGGGCTGCGACAACGAGTACTCCTACTGGCATGAGGTCTTTATGAAGGACGGAAAAATACCTGAACCGGGCGAGATTTTCTACAACAAGGACGCCGCCGAGACCCTTAAAAAGATAGCCGCAACTAACGCAGAAGACTTCTACAAGGGCGAAATCGCCGATAAAATCGACGCCTTCTCCAAAGAGTACGGCGGATACATAAGAAAGAGCGACCTTGAAAAGCACGAAGCCATGTGGGTCGAGCCTGTCTCCACACGCTTCAGAGGCTATGATGTATGGGAGATACCTCCAAACGGACAGGGCATCGTCGCTCTCATGGCACTCAATATACTCAACAATTTCGAGCCGTCGAGGCGCGACAGCATCGAGTCTCTCCACAGGGAGATCGAGGCCATCAAGATAGCCTTCTCGGACGGCAAAAAATATATAACAGACCCCAGGCACATGAAGGTCAAGGTGGAGGATCTCCTCTCTCCTGCCTACGGCGCCGAAAGGGCAAAGCTCATAGGAGACAAGGCAATAGAGCCCATGCCGGGCATACTTCCCCGCTCGGGCACGGTCTACATGTGCGCCGCCGACATGGAGGGCAACATGATCTCCTATATCCAGAGCAACTACATGGGCTTCGGCTCGGGACTCACGGTTCCCGGCACGGGCATCCAGCTGCAAAACCGCGGCAACACCTTCTCTCTTGACGAAAACGAGGACAACTGCCTCATGCCCGGCAAGAGAACATATCACACCATTATCCCAGGATTTCTCACCAAGGACGGCGTGCCCGTCGGCCCCTTCGGAGTCATGGGCGGCTTTATGCAGCCCCAGGGCCATGTCCAGGTTCTGCTCAACTACATCGACTGCGGCATGAATCCCCAGGCATGTCTCGACGCCCCCAGATGGCAGTGGATGAAGGGCATGGAGGTCACCTTTGAGAGAGGTTATTCCGACCACATTCTCATGGGTCTTAAGGACAAGGGCCACAATGTCAGATACGAGCTCGTGAGAGATTCCTTCGGCAGAGGCCAGATGATATTCAGAACGCCCTACGGCTCCCTCATGGGAGGCACAGAGCCGAGGTGCGAGGGCGAATGCGCCGCATGGTAGCCATTCTTATTTTATATTGCTGAGAACGGCGGGGGTTATCCCCGTCTCCTCTCGGTAATATAAACTTACATATATTACCGAGAGTATAAATAAACAAACATATAAATCTAATGAGGGAGAACAAAACTATGAAAATCGCAAAGGTATTGTGTTCCAAAGGACGCACAGGTTTCTTTTTCGATGACCAGAAGGCCATCAAGGCAGGCGCAAAGGCCGACGGCTCGGCATACATCGGCGAGCCGATGACTCCCGGCTTCACAGCTGTCCGTCAGGCAGGTGAATCCATCTCCGTAATGCTCGTTTTAGAGGACGGTCAGATCGCTCATGGCGACTGCGCAGCAGTTCAGTACTCGGGAGCAGGCGGACGCGATCCCCTCTTCCTTGCAGAGGACTTCATTCCCTTTATCGAGACAAAGGTCGCAGAGAAGCTCGTGGGCAGAGAGCTCACATCCTTCCGTGAGCTGGCAGAGGAAATCGACTCCATGAAGGACGAGAAGACAGGCAAGCTCATCCACACAGCTATCCGCTACGGCGTAACACAGGCTATCCTCGACGCCGTTGCAAAGGCAAAGCACAAGATCATGGCAGAAGTTGTCGCCGAAGAGTACGGCACAAAGGTTCTCGACCACGAGATTCCGATCTTCACACAGTCGGGCGACCTCCGCTATGACAACTCCGACAAGATGATCATCAAGGGCGCAAGCGTTCTCCCCCACGCTCTCATCAACAATGTTGAGACAAAGCTCGGCAAGAACGGCGAAATCCTTCTCGACTATGTAAAATGGCTCCGCGACCGTATCATTCACCTCAGAAAAGACGAGAGCTATGTTCCCCAGCTCCACATCGATGTCTACGGCACAATGGGCATAGCATTCAACAACGACTTTGACAAGATCGCAGAGTACATCAAGACTCTTGCCGAAGCTGCAAAGCCCTTCAAGCTGGCAATCGAAGGCCCTGTCGATGTCGGAAACCGTGAGGACCAGATCGAGGCTCTTGCCGCTATCTCCAAGAAGTGCGACGATCTCGGCGCAAATGTAGCTATCGTTGCCGATGAGTGGTGCAACACTCTTGAGGATATCAAGCTGTTCGCCGACAAGAGAGCAGGTCATATGGTTCAGATCAAGACTCCTGATCTGGGCGGTATCAACAATGTGGCAGAGGCTGTCCTCTACTGCAAGGAGAAGAACATTCTCGCATATCAGGGCGGTACCTGCAACGAGACCGACCGTTCGGCTCAGGTCTGCACAAATGTCGCTATGGCAGTAGGTCCCTGCCAGATCCTCGCTAAACCCGGTATGGGCGTCGACGAGGGCTACATGATCGTATACAACGAGATGCAGAGAATCCTCCGCCTCACACAGAAATAATGAAGCAAGAGGTATATAAAGCTCTCAGCGAAATGGGTATTCCTTACAGAAGCGAGGAGCATGAGGCGGCTGCCACCATGGAGGACTGCAAGGTCATCTCGGAAAAGCTCCATGCCCCTTTCTGCAAAAACCTCTTTCTGTGCAACAGACAGGAGACAGAGTTTTTCCTGCTGCTCATGAAGGAGGACAAACCCTTTAAGACCAAAGATGTGTCCAAAACCATAGGCAAGGCTCGCCTTTCCTTCGGCAAGGACGAAAAACTCTATGAGTTCTTAAAGTGTCACGGCGGCTCCATAAGCCCCATGGGGCTTATGTTCGACAGGGATAATAGTGTAAATCTTCTCATAGACGAGGATCTCCTCAAATATGACGAGTTTTGCGTGCACCCCTGCGACAACACAGGAAGCCTTGCCATAAAGACCGAGGATTTCCTCAAGGTCTTTCTCAAAAACACAAAGCACATACCCAATATAATCCATATAGACTACCCCGAAGAGTAGAAAAAAGGACGGCGAAAGCCGTCCTTTTTGTTTTTTATAAGCCTGTGTATTGATAAATCTTTACGGAACGGCATTTCAGCCGTTCCCTACGGGTGCAGGCTTTGAGCCTGTTGGAATCATGTAGGGCACGACCGC
>ERZ779866.2513-NODE-2513-length-16396-cov-15.023989_pt1 | contig 16396 bp, 14 predicted proteins | sample MGYA00511248_ERZ779866 | MGnify/ENA primary metagenome ERZ779866 (study PRJEB29588, sample SAMEA2155758) | human gut metagenome | biome: human gut; feature: human-associated habitat; material: faeces | place: Denmark | collected 2008/2010 ... | reverse complement strand
AGTGGTGCAGATGCTGCATGCCGCGGATGCGGATCACATCCGTGCCCGCGCCCTTAACGGATGCGCCCATCATGTTGAGGAAGTTTGCAACATCCACAACATGTGGCTCCTTTGCAGCGTTGGAGATGATCGTTTGCCCTTCTGCGCCGACTGCCGCGAGCATAATGTTGATCGTCGCGCCAACGCTGACCACATCAAGGTAAATTTCCGCTCCGGTAAGCTTTTGGGCATGTGCCTTCACGATGCCGCGCTCAATGACCACCTTCGCGCCGAGCGCGCGCATGCCTTTAATGTGTTGGTCAATGGGTCTTTGGCCGATGGAACAGCCCCCCGGCAGCGCGATTTCCGCATGGCCATAGCGGCCGAGCATCGCCCCAAGAAGATAATACGAAGCGCGCAGGCGGCTCACCATATCAAACGTGACCGCATGCGTGTTAATTTTTTTGGGGTCAATCCGCATCGCGCCATCCGGCGTAAACTCCACATCCGCGCCCATATGCTGGAGAATCTGCTCCAGGATCCGTACATCCTCGATCTGCGGCAGGTTCTCCACAAGGCAGCTTTCTCCCGCCAGAATAACCGCGGGGATGATCGCTACCGCAGCGTTTTTCGCACCGCTGATGGTCACGCTGCCTTCCAGCCGGTGCCCGCCGTTTATCACATAATGCGCCATAGGTTCTCCTTCATGTTGTTTTGCCGGGCGTCTCAGTGCTTGCAGCCGGCGCAGCTCGCACAGCTTCCGCTGCAGCCGCCCTGCCCTGCACGCACGCACTTGCCCTCATAGGCACGCTCGGTTTCGCCGCCGCATTCTGGACATTTTACTTTGTTCAGCGCGGCAGGGGAGACCAACTCATCAAACACCTTGCCGCAGGCTTTGCAGCGGAATTTCAAAAGCGCCATGCTTTCACCCTCTTTTCCGTATAGATATCAGTGCCAAACTTTATTGTATCATCCCACGCGCGTTACGGCAAGCGGCGCGCATCTGCGTCAATCAAGGTAATAACGGGGATTATAGGCAATTCCGTCGATCCGAAGCTCGAAGTGCAGGTGCGGGCCTGTGACCTCGCCCGTCGCGCCGGATTTGGCGATGACATCGCCCATGCTCACGCTCTGTCCGCTGTAAACCAATATCTCTGAGCAGTGGGCATAGAGGCTCTGCCAGTCGTTCTCGTGCTCTACGATGACATAGTTTCCATAGCCCGCGTCCCAGCCGACGAGAGCTACGGTGCCGTCGGCAAAAGCCTGGACGTCCGTACCGCTCCAGACGGCGAAATCGGTGCCGTAATGGAATTTGACCTCGTTTTGCAGCGGGTGCAGTCGGTAGCCGAAACCAGAGGAGGTATAGCCAGAGACGGGGCTGGCGTACTCAAAGGGCAGGCGCGGCATCTCATAACTGACATTCACCGGCAGCTCGTAGTCGGCAAACTCGGCCTGTGCCTCAAGGAAAGCGGCCACGGCGGCTGGCGTCTCGGAAGGCGTGGGCTCCGGCTCCGACGTCGGTTCAGGCTCGGTTGCCTCTGAGCTGGGCGCGGGGCTTTCGGGGAGCAGGTATTCCGCCTCGCGGCGGAGCTGCTGTATGGTCACAGGCTCGTACACGGCCGGGCGCGCGGCGGAGCGCTCCGTCTGCCCGAAGAGCAGAGCTGCGGCCTCCCCCGCCCCGTCTGAGAGCCGCTCGCCAATAGCCTCAAACACGGCGCTGTAGTCTGCGTCACGGCTGACCGCCTCTCTCAAACGCGAGCGAAGCCCCTCAGTCTGCGCCGGGAACAGCAGCTTGACCGCTGTCAGGACGATAAACAGCGCGGACGCGAGGATTATTTTATAATTGTATCCAGATTTAGTCTTCATGCTCTCAGTATATTTGGACAAGGCCGAAAATATGCATTAAATGAAATAATACCTTGACAACAGGCCTGAAGGTCATTATAATGATAAAGCTGTCTCGGGGTGTAGCGCAGATGGTAGCGCGCATGGTTCGGGACCATGAGGCCGCGAGTTCAAGTCTCGCCACTCCGACCAAAACCGCCGAAGCCTGTTGGCTTCGGCGGTTTTTTATCAGCAGGGTTCAGGGGTGCTCTCGGATTTGGGTTACGGTCCATTCGCCGGCGGCGTTCTTTTCTACCCTCCAGAGGGATGGGACTCGACTACTGCCGCAGACGATGCTGCCGTCGTGGTCGAAGGTCTGGGAGGAATAATAGACCCAGAGCCAGCCCTCGTTCTCGTTCAGGTGGGCCGACCACAGTTCAAGCGTATGCTCATTATACGCCATGTCGCCGTAGCTGTCCGTGTTCGTCGCATAGCGCGCGAGCAGGCCGTATTTTTCCTCATTCTCTGCCCGGGTATGCCGGACGTCGTTGAAAGCCTCGTCGGCCAGGCGAAGGACGGACTGCGCCTGCCGTCGGTCCGGGGCGGAGCCGATATAGAGCGCCATTGCTATTTCCTCGCCGGTGTAATAGTCGCCAAACTTTACATGACCCACTTCAAGGACACGATAGACCGGGAAATAATACAGCAACACGCAGAAAACTATGAAAATCGCGGCGATTATCGCGGCTGTCTGGTACGCCTTCCGGCGCAGCTTCCTGCGTATGCCCTTCATCGAGCTCAGCGCTTCGCCGTCCAGGGCGCGCGCCGTTACACCATCCTGCTTTTCGGTCTTCGTCCCCGCCCTCATGGCCTCCAGCTCCGAAAAGCAGCCGGGGCAGGTTTTCAGATGTTCCTCAACAAACGCCGCCGTGTCCTCGCTCACCATGTTCTCGAAATACAGCGGCAGCACGTCGCGTACATAACTGCACTCATTCTTCACTGCCTGTCTCCTCCAATCTGCGCTGTATCATTTTCCTGGCCCGGTGGTAGGTAACGCAGGCCCAGTTGTCCGTCTTGCCGTAAATTGCGCCTATTTCCCTGAACGAGAGCTCACCGAATATGCGCCAGGAGAACACTTCCCTGTATTGTTCGGGCAGTTCGCGCAGGGCCTCCCGGATTTGACGTGCTTCCTCCCGCGCTCTGACCTTCTCCTCAACGCCGGCGCCCGGGTCGGCTATGTTCGACAGCTCCGCCCCGTCAACACTTGCGAGGCGGCTGTTCTTTTTGAGGTATGAATAATATGTGTTCCTGGCGATCTGGCAGAGCCAAACGCGCATATCACATTCGCCCCGGAATCGGTCTATGGACTTCAGGGCCTTGAAAAAAGTGTCGCTTGTGACCTCTTCCGCAATATGCTCATTGCCTGAGAGCCGGCGGACATATTGATAGACCGGTTTAAAACAGGCCCGGTATATCTCCTCAAACTCCATTACGCTACCACCTCCCTTCATGTGTAAGACTATTTGAACCCAATAATCTTACATCCTCTTGCAAAAGAGTTTCAGCGTTTTCTCACGGGCCTTATATACTTCCAGTACCTTTTATAGTCATGGTAAAAGTAGAACGCACGTCCCGGACTGGTGTCAAGGACATAGCCGGATGCGGAGTAGTCGAAGTTTTTCATTGCTTTTTCGATTTTTGCCTCTGCTGCGCTGTTATCTGTTTCAAGGTAGAAGGGACCGTGTTCAAAGACTATATAATCTCCTCCGGGAATGTCGGACAGCAGCATCTGCGGCGGGACCTCGCCGTTATAGTCGCGTGGCAAGCGAAGGCCGTAACACTCGGCCAGCGGGATGCCCCAGCTGCATATACGCCCTGAAGGGTCGTTTATATACGCCATAACTTGTCCGCTGCCAATGTCGTCCAGTTTGCCTTCGATGCCATCCAGAAGAGCGCAGACGGTATCGTGGTCCTGGCCCGGGATACTGCTCTGCTTTTGCCAGAAATCCCAGTAGCCTATACTTTCATAATTCCTGATGTGCAAGAACTTGTGGGCGGGTATTCGTACAAAATATGCTTTCACGTCCTCCGGCATCTCCCGTGAGGCTGTCACGGTCTCGGTAAGATAGCAGTCAAAGGGTTTTATCACGGTATGCAGCGCTAGCGGGACTGGGTTTTGACGGTACTCGCTCGGTGTTATGCCGTAGGCCTCCTTGAAAGCGCGGGTGAACGCCTCGTGTGACGAGAAGCCGTTGTCGAGGGCGATATCCAGGAGGCTGTCGCCGCTGTCGCGCACCCGCTTTGCAGCCAGCGCCAGTTTGCGGTATCGGAGATAGTCGCGCAGCTGTATTCCGGACAGCTCCCTGAATTTTCGGGAAAAGTGGTATTCCGAGTATCCGAACTCCTGCGCAAGGGCGCTGAGCGTCAGCGCCTCGCTGTTTTTACTCCTGATACAGGCGTCGATTTTGTCTATGATGAGTTGGATATTATGCTGCCATTCGTTGTTCATTTCTTACCCTCCGGACTTTTTAGAGTAATTATAGCCCGTACAATAACTTTTTGGCTTGATACCGCTTGCGCTCATGCCCAGACTGCGGTATATAATCTCCATATTACTTAATGAGGAGTTGAGCTGAATGGAGAAGATATGGGACGAGCTCTATGTGGCGGCGAAACAGGTGCTGCGGCCGAGGAGGATATCTGACAGGATGGAGGCCGGCGGGGTGGCTGCCGCCGTTGAGGCTGGCTCCGGCAGGGTCTATGTCGGGGTCTGCGTTGACGCGGCCTGCTCGCTCGGGGTCTGCGCGGAGAGGAACGCCATCTTCAACATGATAACCTGCGGCGAGAGCGTGCTCCGGCGCGTCGTTGCTGTAGACTGGGACGGGCGCGCGCTGCCCCCCTGCGGGGCCTGCAGGGAGCTCATGGCCGAGCTGATGCCGGAGACTTACAAGTCCGTCGAGATAATGCTCGACTACGAGGCCGCGCGGGTCGTGACGCTCGGAGATCTCACTCCGGAGTGGTGGTTCTGAGCGCAGTTAGTGGCAGCGGCGCTTTTGCAGCTTTTTCTGCTGCTTGAGCGCGCAGCTGTGCAGTATCCCAGGAATGCCAAGATTTATCGGCGACATCGGATTCGGCTTAATTTGCAATAAGGGCTATAAGTATATTAGTATATGTCATAGTATTCGTCTATGGGTGAAGCTGGCCTTTTTCGCTCCCAGGCGCGGCTTTTGAAATAGACCGTGCCCACCAGGGCCGGGAGGACGGGGGAAATGGCCTGAGCCAGGTAGAGGCCGGGCAGGCCGAGCCCCATGGGCCAGGCCAGGAGCCAGGCGGCGGGCAGGCGGATAAGCAATGCGTCGAGCAGCGCGTTGAGCAGCGCTACCTTTGGCGCGCCCACGCCTATGGCGAAGGAGTCCAGGGTATACATGGCGGCATAGACCAGGCTGTTGGCGCCGCAGCAGAGCCGCAGGTACAGCACGCCGTCCCGCACCACCTGCTCGCTGTCATCAAACAACCTCACCAGAGGCTCCGCCAGCAGCTGGACGGCTGTGACAACGACCAGGGTCACTGTGAGATTCAGCCTCAATCCTGTCTTTGCAGTCTCCCGGGCGCGCTCCATTTCACCCGCGCCAATGCACTGGCCGGCCATCGCAGTTATCGCCTGCCCTATAGCCCAGCAGTGCATACCTGCGAAGGTGTTGATTTTCAGACCCACGCCGGAGGCAGCGGCGACTGCGGTGCCGAACTGGTTCAGCATACCGGTCATGAGCAGATACGCGGCGTTCACCACAGCCATTTGAACGGCGGTAGGCAGGCCGAGCCTCAGAATGTCCGGCAACAGCTCCCACCGCAGGCCGGACCGGCCCGGAGCAAAGGCCGGCTCGCGGCGGCGCAGATATGCCAGCGAGGCCACGAAGGCGACGCCCTGAGCTGCAACGGTGGCGTAGGCCGCGCCCACCGTCCCAAGGGCCAGCGGGCCGACGAACAGGATGTCCAGAGCTATGTTTATCACAGCGGCGGCGGCTACGATATACAGGGGCGTGACAGAGTCTCCCAGGCCCTTGAGGGCTGAGCACACGGCGTTGTATCCGAATACGAACACAGTTCCCCAGCAGATCGCCTTCATATACTCGCAGGCGTCATCGTAAGCGTCCGCCGGGACATACAGCGCACGAAATACCGGCTCGCAGGCGGCAAGGCCAGCAAACGTCACCAGGACGGAGGCAGACAAAGACGCAAATAGGAGCATGGACACGCAGTCGCGTTGGCCCTGCGCGTCGCCCGCGCCTTTGAACTCGGCCGCCAGCACCGCGCCGCCCATCGTGAGGCCCAGGCCGAGGGAGTTTATGATGTAGCAGAGCATCGAGGCGTTGCTGATGGCCGCCAGGCCTGTCTCCCCCACTATCCTGCCAACTACCAGCATGTCCACAGCGTTGTAGAGGGCTTGCAGGAGATTCCCCAGGAAAAGCGGCAGGGCGAAGGCGGCAAGTTTTTTCGGCACGCTGCCGGTAAGCAGGCTGCTATCTGATTTCATTTCGATCAACTCCATAAAAAACAGCCGCAGACAAACATTGTCTGCGGCTGAAAATATCTGTGATATCGCGTTTTTGCTGAAACACGGGCGCGCAAACTCAAGGCGGCGCTTTGCCGCCCGGGCCCGTGTATCTCAGCTCAACGCTCCGTAAAAGGCTCCGCACAATGTTTCGTGGTATAAACTTGTGTGGAGCCGGCGACAATCGCAAATTTTCCGTAAAGCACTGTGCTCACCTCGTTTCGTTTTACAGTATATCGCATGAGCTCCCCGGTGTCAAACCGGCGGGAGCTCATTTCACCAGAAGCAGTCCGGGCCGTTGCCATCGGAGTTCAGGATGCTCAGGTCGTCGCGGATGCAGACTACGACGTCGGGTTTATAGCGCTCGATGTACTCCGAGAGGCTCGCGCCGTCAAAGTAGCGGTAGTCGAGGTAGCGCGCCTCGTCAAAGCTGGCCCAGAGCAGGGTCTCCATGGCGTTCGAGTAGCTGTCGCCCCAGAGCAGGAGGCTCGGGAGCTCGGGGCGGTCCGTGTCGATGACCGTCTCCCCCACGTCGCCGCCCATGTAGACGCCGTAGGCCGCAAGCTCGCCATCGGCGGGTATATCAAACAGCTCCGCCGCGACGCTCTCGCCGTTGTCCGTGCGTGTAAAAGGGATGCTCTCATTGAGGTGCGGGAGGACGAGGCGCTCCTGCGTACCGTACAGCCCGAAGAGCTTGCGGTCCAGGGAGCCAAGGACGGGGTTTTCCAGCGTTTCGAGCGTGAGATCCGCCTCAGAATACACGCGCAGGCCGAGGCCCGTGGCACTGTTCACCGCATTCATAAGCGCCGTGTACGCTGAGAGCATGCCGCGGCAGCTGTAGTGGTGGTCGGTGTTCAGGTAGTAGTCTCGCGGGCTGCCCTCGGCGGCGTAGACCTCGCCAGCGTCGATGAGCCGAAGGCCGGCGGAGGCCATGGCGCCGGTAAAGGCGGCGGACATGGCGTCAAGCGTTTCGGCGTGGTTATCCATGTTTTCCGGGTACTCGTCCCGGAAATAGGAGCTCTGCTCCGGGATGCAGAGGTAAAACAGCTCGCCGCCGTTCGCCTCCACCACCTCCTCCAGCCGCGCGAGCTCCCCCGCCGTTTCCGCGGCCTCAGTGGTGAAATCCTGCGCGCCGTAGTAGCTGTAGCCGTGGAAGGGCAGCAGCAGGTCCTCCCCCACCACTATGTCGTTCACGACCGGTCTTTGCAGCAGCAAATCCAGAAAGGTCTGAGCTTTTATGAGGCGCGTGCGGGCTATGTACTGGTCGCTGAGGTATTCATCCAGGTCCGTCATATAGGCGCCGTCCCAGAGAGATGCGAAATCAGCCTTGGGCAGGGGCGCGGCGCTGCGGTTTTCGTAGAAAAGCGAGTCGTATGAGGAAAAAACCGCGCGATAGAGCGTCCCGGCGAAGGACACGGCCAGGGCGAGGGCGAGTATGGCCAGGAAACCGGCCTTGATGCGTTTTTCCATGCTCCTCCCCCTCCTTAAAACCTGAAATAGATGAACGGGTTGAAGCCCGAGGCCAGCAGCGAGCTCACGGCCAGGCCAAAGACGACGAGCGCCAGGGCGCAGCGCCACAGTCCCAGCCGCTTTTTGAGCGCCGGATACACCGGCGCGGCGAGTACGCAGCCCAGCAGCAGCTCCGGCCAGAGTTCAGCGAGCCAATATCCCGCTTCGTCCGACCACAGCGGCCCGGAAAACAGTGCGCCGAAATAGCCGAGCGCCTCTCCCGGCCCGGCGGCCCGGAACCAGACCCAGCCCATCAGCACTACAAACATGGTCAGTACATGGCGCACCGCCTTGGGCAGGCGTTCGAATGCCCCGTGCCAGACGTAGCGCTCGCAGATGAGGAACAGCGCGTACCAGAGGCCCCATATGAGGAAGTTCCAGTCCGCCCCGTGCCAGAGGCCGGTGCAGGCCCAGACTATGAGGAGGTTCAGGATGTTCCGCGCCGTCGAGCGGCGGCTGCCGCCCAGGGGTATGTACAGGTAGTCCCGGAACCAGCCCGAGAGCGTCATGTGCCAGCGACGCCAGAACTCGGTGACTGAGGCGGAGATGTAGGGGTAGTTGAAGTTCTCGGGCAGGCGGAAGCCGAAAAGCTTGCCGAGCCCAATGGCCATATCGGAATATCCGGAGAAGTCATAATAGATGTGCAGAGCGTAGGCGATGATGCCCAGCCATGCAAGGGCAGTTGAAAGCTCGCCCTCAGGGCAGGCGAAAGCGCTGTCAGCCAGCTCAGCCAAGGCGTTCGAGAGCACGCATTTCTTGCCCAGGCCGAAGATGAAGCGCGCCGCGCCCTCGGCGGCGTCGTCCAGGCTCTCGCACCGGGCGTTCATATCTTCCGCCACATCCGTGTAGCGGACGATGGGGCCGGCTATGAGCTGGGGGAAGAAGGATATATACAGCGCCACCTGAGCTATGGAGCGGTTCGGCGGAGTGTCGCCGCGGTAGACGTCGATGACGTAGCTCAGGCCCTGGAAGGTGAAGAAGGAGATGCCGATGGGCAGGGTTATTTCCGGCAGGGGCAGGCCGAATATCTCGGCGGCGAAGCCCGCGTATTTGAACCAGAACAGCAGACCCAGGTGCAGCGCGACGGCAGCGGCCAGCAGCGCCTTCGGCCTGCGGCAGCGCGGCAGCAGCAGCGCCGAGCCCCAGTCCAGCAGCACGGAAAAAAGCAGCAGCGGCAGCGCCCTCAGCCCCGCGCAGGCATAGAAAAACAGGCTGAACGCGAGCAGGACAAAATTCCGGCCGCCGCGAAAGCGCCCGGGCAGTATGAAATACAGCGCGATAACGGCGGTTAGAAAGAAAAAGACAAAGCTGACACTGCTGAATACCAAGCTGTGACCTCCGATGTGCGAAATGTGTCTGACGCGCGAGAAAATACTTTAACTTTGTTATTATATTTAAGCCCAAAGGCAAAGTCAAGCCGTCTGCTTCCCCGCCGCTTTTGGAGCGCACGGCTGGCGGGAGCATCTGGATCGACCGATTCCACCAAATGTCATTTGTTCGCCGCCGGAGGACGTGCGGTTAGTCGTGTGCAACGCAGCATTAGCTACAACTGATTTCCGTTCCGCTCTCGCGGCGCGGCAGCGCGGGCGCGACACATGGCTCAGAGGAGGTCTGCTTATGACTAGGAAATTGTTTTCTGTTTTAATTGCGATATGCATCGTAATCGGCATTTTGCCATTTACTGCTATTGCTGTAGACCCTGAGGCGACATACACCACTTCAACTGGCAGCGCGGAGGAAGGCAGCTTTCTGGAGGCGATAGAGAACGTCGCGGACGGCGGGACGATCACGCTGCTCAAGAATATTGAGGTTGATGGCACAGTCACTTCGCCCATAAGCATGAGCTTCACCCTGCTTGGCGGTGGGTATGAGGTTAAGATTACGAGAGGCAGCATTAGAATCAATGGCAGCGCTGTGGTTTACCTTGGCAGGGCAGACTACTCTAAGGCGTTGAAAATCTACTCAACGTGCGATCAAGATTCTATATTCAACATACAGGGTAGCGCCAAACTGTACATATACGACAACGTAACGCTTGGGCCATCCACTTGCTTCAACTCGGCCGGCGGCATACATCTGTCTGAGGACGCGGAGCTGCATATGTACGGCGGGACGATAACAGACTGCGATAATCCCTATTCCATCTGCGGCGGTGTAGCCGTAACTGATCGCTCCAAGTTCTATATGCACGACGGCACGATACAAAACTGCACCGGCGTGGAAGGCGGGGCAATATCCATACACCCCGGTCCGGCAATAGGAAGCGGCTCCCACGGCACGCCCACTTTTGAGATGACGGGCGGCACGATAAGCAACTGCCACGACAACTATTACGGCGGCGGGGCGATTTACTCCAATGCACGTTACAAAGGACTGAATATCAACATCACAGGGGGAAGGATAGAGAATTGCAGCGCTGACAACACCAGTACCGGTTACGGTGGCGCAATTTCTCTGTGGGGCGACAATGTGTTTCAAACAAGCGTATCCATTTCTGGCGTCACATTTTACAACAACAGCGCCGTTTTGTATGGCGGCGCGCTATTTCTGAATCTGCCAAGCAAGGTTGACGTTGAGCTGTCCAACGTGAGCTTTGAGAGCAACAGCGCGCCAAACGGCGGCGCTATCCGCGTTGACTCCGGCACTCTCAAGTTTTCCGGTTCAAACACCTTCACCGGCAACAAAGCCACGAACGGCGAAGGCGGCGCGGTATACTTGAACAAAGGTGAGGCAGAGTTCAGCGGCACGACCTTTTCCGGCAACTCCGCGACCAGCAGCGGCGGCGCGATATACAGGACCTCCAGCGCCAAGCTTTCCTTCTCCGGCAGCAACACCGTAACAAGCAACAGCGCTGCATCCGGCGGCGGGCTGGCAGTAAGCAGCAATAGCTTTTTTATGCCCAGCAACGTTTCGATTTACGACAACTTGGCAAGCGTACAGGGCGACGATATATATGTATATGTCACAGGCTCCGGCTCGTTCTTCGCACCGAATGCGCCGGTAGGCGCGCAGCTCAGCTGTGGGCATGCGGTTGACGGCTGGTACTATGACGCCGCAAGTGCTCGCTGGGGAACGGATGACTGCGGCGCAGCGGGCGGAACGGTCAGCAAAATTGACATTGATATGCCTATATTTGCTACCGCCGCTATCAAGGCGGCGCATGGGGAGGTCAGGCAGCACACGGTCACGGTCGAGGTCGAGGGCAAGGGTACGGTAACGTCAGACAGCGGCGAGTTCACCGTGAACGAGGGCGAGGACCTGACGCTCAGCTTTGCACCGGCCGAGGGCTATTACTTAAAGGACGTCCTGCTCGACGGCGTGAGCGTCGGAGACGGCGCCAGGCTGACGCTTAAAGACATAAGGGCCGCTCGCACCGTCCGCGTCGTGTTCGCCAAGCTGATGTATGAGCTCAGCTACTTCACCTACGGCGGTACCGAATACGAAACGGAGCTGCACAGCGCCGGCACGGTGGTGGAGCTTGACAAGGTTCCCGTGCGCAGCGGATACAGGTTTACCGGATGGTTCGCGGATGAGGCGCTCACGCTGCCCGTAACCAGCGTGACCATGGACGACCACAAGTCTGTCCACGCCGGCTGGGAGCGTGTCATCACGCCCGTGCCTCCCACGCCCTCAACTCCGGATGAGCCCGAGGTCTACAGGCCGAACGGCCTCGTTCTGGATGAGCATTTCGCCTACCTCATCGGCAACGACGATGGGCTTATTCGGCCGGAGGCAAACATCACCCGCGCTGAGGTCGCGACCATCTTCTTCCGCCTGCTGACGGACGAGATGCGCGAGAGCTTTTGGTCAGATACGAACAGCTACACCGACGTAGCCGCCGGGATCTGGTACAACAACGCCGTTTCCACGCTCAGCGCAATGGGCGTCCTCGGCGGCTATGAGGACGGCTCCTTCCGTCCCAACGCCAGCATCACCAGGGCCGAATTTGCAAAAATCGCCGTCAGCTTCTTCGAGCTGGAGGGGCTGGACTGCGAGAACCCCTTCCTTGACGTCGCGCCCGGAGCCTGGTATGCGGAAAGCGTCGCAGCTGCGGCTGAGATCGGCCTCATCGAGGGCTATGAGGGCGGGCTTTTCCGCCCGGATGCACCCATCACCCGCGCCGAGGCCTGCACCATTGTGAACAGGACTCTCGGGCGCGCTCCGCACGCGGCCGGGCTGCTGCCGGAAAGCGAGATGAACCTCTGGCCGGACAACATGGACGCCTCCGCCTGGTACTACGCGCAGATACAGGAGGCCACTAACAGCCACGACTTCGTTTGGGCCGGCGAATTTGAGCAGTGGACGCAAAAACTCCCCGAGCGCGACTGGGACGCCCTTCAGCGCTGATAAATCAAACAGAAAGCGCCGCCGTTTTCACGGCGGCGCTTTTTTGCGCTCTTCTTAATTCGCCTGCGGGTTCAGGAACACGGCGGCTCGAAAAACGCCGTCCTGCCAGTTGAAATCTGCCTTGCCGCGGTATTGGAGGGCTATCTGGCGTATAGAGCTTGTGCCTATGCCCTCGCCCCGGTGCTTGGTGGAGAGCAGGCTGCCGTCGGGGGCAGCCTTGGGCGGGTGCGGGGAATGGGTTTCAGTTCCTCCACAGTCATGCGCAGCAAAAACTCGCCCGCACGCGTGAGCAGGCGCATCCTGTGGTTCAGGACTTCGGCGTAGAGCACCTCGTCCGCCAGGACACGCACGCTGGCGGCGGTGGCGCTGAGGTCTATGTACTCCTCCAGGCGGAGCCTGCGGAGAAGGCGGTCCATGAGCCGCTCAAAGCGCCTCTGTCCACTCTCCCCCGCCCCCTTCACGAGGAAGCCCGCGGCTTCGACCTCGTAGCCCTCCAGCGCATAGCCCGCCTCCGTGGTGACGAAAACAAGCAGGGCCTCAGAGCCCAAGGCGCGCAGGCGGCGCGCCGTCTCCAGACCGTCAATCCCGTCCATCACTATGTCGAGAAAAACTATATCAAATCCGCCTGATGCGGCAGCCTCCAGCAGCTCCTCGCCGCTGCGAAAGCCCGACGCCTCAATGGTCAGCTCATGCTGCGCCGCGTAGGTCTCCAGGGCCGCGCCGAGCCGCTCAAGGTCTTCCGGAAGGTCGTCTACTGCCGCTATATTTATAGTATCCTGCACAATAAACGCCCTCCATTCCACTATATTTTGTGTACACAGCACCGCTTGCGCCAAAAATTCACCGCTTGCGTCAGGGACCTTGAAGTTATTATAAATACTGTGTAAATTGATTCGAGAACACCAGATCATCCACAGCTTGGACGGTCTGGGATTTTTATGTCGGGCACGACTTTTCGCTTTGCTTTATTTCTGTATTATAGCACGGCGGTTTCCCCTTTCAAAGTTTTTTTACCTAAAAAATGAAATTGCCAGGCTCGGCATCTACTTTTAATTCGGGGTGACAAGATGAAAAACGAACGCATCAACTATACGCAGGTGGTATGGGAAATAACCCGCCTGCTCCAGGACGCGGAGTCGCTTGAAGAGGCGCTTCGAACAAGCCTCGGCGAGGTTGTCAAGGCCGTCGGAGCTGAGGCGGGGACCATATGGTTCTACAATTCAAAGGGCGACAAGCGCATTTACCCCTCCTTCACCATTGCCGGCGCCGACCTCACCGGAATGAGCCTCGCCGAGGGCGAGGGCATCGCGGGCCAGGTCGTCAAAGAGGGCAAGACCACCGTCGTCAAGGACTGCCAGAGCGATGCCCGCTGGGCCGGACGCTTTGATGAGAGCACCGGTTTTGTCACAAAGAGCATGGTCTGCGTGCCGCTCATCAATAAATATGAGGTCATCGGCTGCATCCAGATAATTAACAAGAAGGACGGCTCGCTCTACAACGACGCGGACGTGGACCTCTGCGAGAATCTGGCCATGCTCACGGCCATCGCCATCGACGACAAGGGCCTGAACCTCGGCTTTGCGGAGGAAAAGAAGTCCATCATCTCTCTGCGCGGCGTCACCAAGGTCTTCGGCCAGGGCGACACGCAGATCCAGATCCTCAAGGGCGTGAACCTCGACGTGCGCGAAGGCGAATTCCTCGTTATCCTCGGCGAGTCGGGCTGCGGCAAGAGCACTATGCTCAACATAATAGGCGGTATGGATAAGCTCACCGGCGGCAGCTTCCTCTTTGACGGCGTGGACTACTCCAATGCCGATGAAAAAACGCTCACCATGTACCGCCGCCACTCCGTAGGCTTCATCTTCCAGGCCTACAACCTCATGCCCACGCTGACGGCCAAGGAAAATCCCGAATTCATAGGCGAGCTCTGCGAAGACCCCATGGACGCTGAAGATGCGCTTGAGCGCGTCGGGCTGCTGGGCAGGAAGGACAATTATCCATCCCAAATGTCCGGCGGTCAGCAGCAGCGCGTATCCATCGCCCGCGCGCTCATGAAAAAACCCCGGCTCATCCTCGCCGACGAGCCCACCGCCGCGCTCGACTACGAGACCAGCATAGAGGTCCTCACCGTTCTTGAGGATGTCATCAAGGCAGGCACCACGATGCTCATGGTCACGCACAACGAGGAGATAGCCAAGATGGCAAACCGCGTCATCCGCATGAAGGGCGGCGTCGTGGCTGAGGTCATCGTGAACAGGCATCCCGCCGCCGCGAAGGAGTTGGTCTGGTGATGAAAGCCACAGGTCTTAAGCATCTGCTGCGCAGCATACGCAAGAGCGGAGTCTCCTTTCTCGCCGTTGCGGTCATTGCGGGCGTCAGCATTGCGATTTTTCAGGGTTTCCAGTCCTCGGCGCACGCCATCCTCCGCCGGGCTGACGCATATTTCGTTGAAAACCGGCTTGAATCCCTAGAGATAAGCTGCGCAAACGGCATAACCGACGAGGACATAGAGGCCATCTCCGCCTGGGACGGCGTGCGCTCCGCTGAGGGCGGCTACACTGACGCGGCACAGCTGGAGCTCGACGGCGAGCGCGTGCTGGTACAGGTCCGTTCCCTGCTTGAGAGCATGAATGACGCCGTCATCGTCGAGGGCGAGCTGCCCACGGCAGCGGATGAGGCCGCCATCGAAGAGCTGCTCGCCTCCGAGAAGGGCATCTCCGTCGGTGACACCATAACTTTGCAGAACGACGGCTGCCTGCTCGGCACCCAGTTCACCGTAACGGGCATAATCAACCTGCCTGTCTACTGCTGCTCCGGTCTTGAGGACACTCGCGGCTCCGGAGATGCGGGTCTGGGCTCGAACGAATACTTTATAGCATCAGCGACAGCGGCAACGGCGCTCTGCGCTACCTCGACCTCAATGCCGGCAAGGTCTACACCGCGCTCGACGGCCTTGAACTGCCCACCGGCCTCGCCTCCGACGGCGTCAAGGTCTACGTCGCCGACACCGGAGCTGACACCATCTGGACCCTTGACGAGAATGGCGGCGCGGCAAAGCTCATAACCGCCGGCCTTAGCGAGCCGACGGGCCTCTGCTGGCAGGATGGCGTGCTCTACATCGCGGACACCGGCAGCCATCGAATCCTCGCCTACAAGGACGGCAGGCTCAGCACCGTCGCCGGGGCTGCTCTCTCTGGCGATGCGGCCATCGAGGGCGGCTTCCTCGACGGGGCCGCCGACGAGGCGCAGTTTGCCAGCCCCCAGGGCATAGCCATCTCCGAGGACGGCAGGATCTACGTCGCGGACACCGGCAACGGCGCCGTCCGGCTGATTGAGGACGGCTACGTCACCACCTTAGCGGAAAACGAGGGCGGCGGCAGCGCTCTGGTCTCGCCCCGCGGCCTCGCCATCGTGAGCGGGGCGCTGTATGTGGGCGACGTCTTCTCCCGCTGCGTGCTCAAGCTAGACGCGGACGCTGTCGGCAGCGCCTTCGACGATGTGGACGCCGATGCCTGGTACGCCGGGGCGGTGCGCTTTGTCGCCGCGAACAGCCTCTTTGACGGCACCGCTGCGGGCCTCTTCTCCCCTGACGCGGACATGACCCGCGCGATGGTCATGACTGTCCTCGCCCGCCTGGACGACGCGGACACCTCCGGCACGCCCTGGTACGCCGCCGGGCAAAGTTGGGCCGTCGAAAACGGCGTCTCCGACGGCAGCAGCCTTGAAAGCGCAGTCACCCGCGAACAGCTGGCTGCGATGCTCTACCGCTATGCCGATGGCTGGGCGAGCGGCACGGCGGAGCTGGATGGCTTCGAGGACGCGGCTTCCATCAGCTCCTGGGCAGCCGAGGCCATGGCCTGGGCCGTCGGGAACGGCATAATTGACGGCGTGTCCGAGGGCGTCCTCGCCCCGCAGGACACCGCCACGCGCGCGCAGGTCGCCGCGATGCTCCAACGCTTCGTCGAAGCGGGCTGACTTGATATGCATGAGCCGCCCGGAATTTTCCGGGCGGCTTCCTCTTGACAAAGTATCTCTACAATTGTAGAATATACTTAAGTTCTACAATTGTAGAGGAGCTGATATCATGGACAGGACACGCAGGCTGCCGGACGCGGAGCTGACGGTGATGCAGGCCGTCTGGGACTGCGGCGCGCCCGCCACGCGCGCGGAGATCGAGGTGCGGCT
>ERZ779866.2511-NODE-2511-length-16409-cov-7.032775_pt1 | contig 16409 bp, 16 predicted proteins | sample MGYA00511248_ERZ779866 | MGnify/ENA primary metagenome ERZ779866 (study PRJEB29588, sample SAMEA2155758) | human gut metagenome | biome: human gut; feature: human-associated habitat; material: faeces | place: Denmark | collected 2008/2010 ... | reverse complement strand
CCTGACTATCATGTGATTTATTTATATTATTATATATTATATCATATAATATTGGCTCAATCAACGGTAAAACGTGATTTCTTTTAGTGCACTGTAGCTCATATTTTACTTAAAAAGGAGGGATAAAATGAAATGGAAGAAAGAAAAACGGCTACATATGAAATCACTTCAGAGGCTGACGGCAACCGCTATCGTTTTTACTGTGATGTTTCAGGCGCACTTGTATGCATAACAAAGCCTTATCATGCGGATACACCTAAAGAGGAATTGATGCTGGCATGGGAAAAGGAAGGTAGACAGCATTTTAACAAATGCCGAAAATGCGGCAAATGGATTATCGATGCGGTGTATAATCCGGTGGTTTTTGAGTGCACCGACTGCGCTCCCTTTGAGTATGAAACAAGGTACTGCAAGTCCTGCGGCGCAAAAATCAATGTTGATGCAGGTGAAAGGTTCTGTCCCGTGTGCAAAAAGAAATTACATTATGAAGGAGGTTGACATTCGTGGCAGAGAAAGAGGAATTAAGCTGGCTGGAGGAATGTGGATTCGGCCCAAAAGTAATGAAGAGCATGAAAGTGTGTCCTCACTGCGGGACTGTGGTAGACAACGAACACAGAGTATGTCCGGATTGCGGTATGAGACTGCTTACAAAAACATTGTACGACCGTTACCGTGAAAGACATCTCTGCTGCGACAAATGCGGCACGGTGCTCGCCGATGATTCGAGATACTGTCCCCATTGCGGAAATTCTTTGTATCTGAAGGTGTCGGGAGATTAAGCTGTTCGGTGGTTGTTCATTGTCGGCACAAAGAGAAATTTAAACATAAAATAGTCATACTTCTTTCTATTTGGGTTATGCATTTAAGGGTGCGAAAGCAGTAACAGCCGACGCACCCTGTACCCGAAAAGATTTGTATACCGTGCATTCCGATATGAATATTAAAATAAACACAAGGAGGAAAACCGTATGAAAAGAATTCTTTTCCTGTTTTGTACAGCGATACTGGTTATCTTTTTATTGAGTGGATGTGTGGTATTGCCGGGCATCAACATGCCTGATTCCGGCGAAAAAGAAACCATAGACGGTAATTCTGTGACTGAGCCGGAAAATACTGAAACTGAGAACGACGATTTGAAATCACTGCAAGAGGAAATCCGTCAAAGGGGATGTACAGTCGGTGTGGCTTTTATTGGATATGTAGACAGCGAAATTAACGAAGCCGATTTGTCTGCTTATATTGAACTCAGTGAAGCCGGTCAAACATATCCCTTCCTCCTTTATGAATCGCTTTTTATGACCGAGGGACAGGAGCTGTATGCCATAATTCCGGCTAATGAAAAAGGCAGAATAACTCTGTACCCGTCTGCTATGACGGAATACGGCGAATATGCAGATGACAAAAGCAATCCTCTTTATGAGGGAAAGCCCGGAGAGATTATTCTTCTTAGGTGTAATCTAAGCGAGATTTATTCAAATGTGCTTATCACCGCCGACGACGGCGTAAATTCTGTTGAATTTCGTCCTGAGCTCTCCATGGAAAACGGCAGGTTGGCAAAAATCTCCGGAGTGTACGATTTTTCGGTATACGAGGAATTTCCCGACGACAATTCGATACACGCTGCAATGGAAATTCTAATGGAAACCGACGAGGTAAAGTCTTACATGGAGCAGGGAATGTACCTTATGTATACCGGAGATATGCAGGTGATAAATGACCGTGCCTGTCTGCTTTTTACTCTGGGAACGGATAATGAAGAACAATTTGTCGGAGAGCACTATTACGGCGTATGTGACAATTTTATATATGTCTATGATGAAATGGACGGTACATGGACGACTATGGGAGCCGGATAAACCGAAAGGATGATATAAATGCGCAATACAAAACGAAGCGGCGGTTTTTTCCTCTGTTTGATTCTCAATATGTTGATAAGTATTTTGGGAATTATTCCGGCGGCTGTTTTGCTGGTTCTGCATTTTTGGCTGAAAATATCGCTGTGGTGGTCGGCAATAGCATTTGCCATATGGGTTTTGTGTGTTGTTCTGTGGACAGCCGTTATGTACCTTGCAAACAGATACGGAGCGGTAGAGGATGTCCCAAAGGAAAATAAAAATCCGTATTCTGTGGGAAATGAAAAAAATAAACCGTAATTTAAAGGCGTATGCCGAAAATATACAGCGAAATTATTTTTATAAAATTAGAAAGGAGCAATAATAATGGGACTTATTAGAGCAGGTATCGGTGCACTTGGAGGCACGCTTGCTGACCAGTGGAAGGAATTTTTCTACTGCGAGTCTATGCCGAAGGATGTGCTTGTCACAAAGGGACAAAAGCGCATAACCGGACGTTCCTCCAACACAAAAGGAAACGATAACATTATTTCCAACGGTTCCGGCATTGCCGTAGCTGACGGTCAATGTATGATTATAGTAGAACAAGGCAAGGTTGTGGAGGTATGTGCAGAGCCCGGTGAGTTTACATACGATACATCCACCGAGCCGTCAATCTTTGCCGGCAGTCTTGGAGAAAGCATAAAGCAAACCTTTAGAACTGTGGGAAAACGCTTTACTTACGGAGGAGACACAGGCAAGGACCAGCGCATTTACTATTTCAACACTAAGGAGCTTATCGACAATAAATTTGGTACGCCTAACCCAATTCCTTTCCGTGTAGTTGACTCAAAAATCGGACTGGATTTAGACGTGTCGTTACGCTGTTCCGGTGTATATTCCTATAAAATTTCAGATCCGCTGTTGTTTTACACCAATGTATGCGGAAATGTAGAGCAGGAATATTCACGTGAGGAATTGGATGGCCAGCTTAAAGCGGAGTTTATCAGCGCTTTGCAGCCGGCATTTGGCAGATTGTCAGACCTGGAGCTTCGTCCAAATCAGATAGTCACCCACAATACCGACCTTGAAAACGCCATGAACACGGCGCTGTCCGAAAAATGGGGTGCACTTCGTGGTCTTAAGGTTGTAAGCATTGCCCTTGGTTCTGTCACCCTGCCGGAGGAAGACGCCGAGATGATTAAGCAGGCTCAGCGTACAGCGATTATGCGTGACCCTACAATGGCGGCGGCTACTCTTGTTGGCGCTCAGGCAGACGCAATGAAAACAGCGGCAGGCAACACTGCCGGAGCTATGACAGGCTTTATGGGTATGGGCATGGCGATGAACTCAGGCAGCGGTATGAATGCGCAGAACCTGTACGCCATGGGGCAACAACAGGAGCAGGCTAAGGCTTCTCAGCAGTATTCTGCGGACGGCGGAAAAGTGGAATCATGGAAATGCAGCTGCGGAAATACGGTCTCAGGTAATTTCTGTTCCAACTGTGGTTCTAAAAAGCCTGAACAGAAGCCTGTGGCAGGCGCATGGAAATGCAAGTGCGGCAACACGGCTACCGGTAAATTCTGCCGAGAGTGCGGCTCACCAAGACCTGCGGACACAGAGGGCTGGACCTGCACATGCGGTACCGTAAATAAAGGTAATTTCTGCCGTAACTGCGGTACAAAGAGACCGGTAGGTACGCCGGTTTACCGCTGTGACAAGTGCGGCTGGGAGCCGGATGACCCTAAGAATCCTCCGAAGTTTTGCCCGGAATGCGGTGACATTTTTAACGATAATGACAGGCAATAACGATTCAATTGCTGATATCCGCAATTGAATAAATATACGGCAAAAAGAAGGAGGGTCATAGCATGGGACTGTTTGATAAAAAATACTGCGACGTCTGCGGAGAAAAGATAGGTTTTTTAGGCAACCGTAAGCTGGAAAACGGAAATCTGTGCAAGGACTGTGCCAAAAAGCTTTCTCCGTTTTTTAATGACCGCCGCCGTTCTACGGTGGAGGATATAAAGCGCCAGCTCGCCTACCGTGAGGAAAATAAGATAAAGCTTAAAGATTTTAATGCAGACCATACCTTCGGATACAGAAAAAAGGTATACATTGATTTCACCGGAAAGCAGTTTATTGTTACAGGACTTTCCGACTGGCAAAGGGGCAACCCGGACATTATATCCTTTTCACAGGTAACAAATGTTATTACCGACATCAGGGAGAACAGGGAAGAAATTTTTTATGAGGATTCCGAGGGGAATGAGAAGAGCTATACTCCTCCCCGCTACGAATATGATTACGAATTCAATATGACAATTATGGTGGATTCACCTTGGTTCGACGAGATAGAATTTGAGCTGAGCGAAGGACACCGCCCCGACAGCCCCGGTTCTAAGCTTTACAGGATATATAAAGACGATATGGAGTATATAACGGATTTGCTGATGCAGCGAATTGAAGGGAAAAATATTATAATTACGGACGATACCTGTGTTCGGGCGGTATGTCCGGATAATCCTGAAATCGCAGCACCCGCTGCTGCCGAAACAAGCCTATGGATATGCTCGTCCTGCGGAACACAGAACAGCGGAAAATTCTGCGAAAACTGCGGAGAACAAAAGCCTGTTTCAAATACAATCGGCTGTGCCTCCTGCGGAAGAACTGTGGAATACCAGAGTAAACCTCCGAAGTTTTGTCCGGAGTGCGGCAGCCTCATTAAATGAAAAGCTTTTATATTTCAGTACGCTTGAGTTTTGACGAAGATATTTCGCATTGTAAAAATATCAGTTTATTATCAGAAAGGATGAGGTGTTTTTCATGAAAACCTTGCAGGAATACAAATGTCCCTGCTGCGGCGGCGCCATAGCCTTTGACAGTACGCTTAAGAAGATGAAGTGTCCGTACTGTGACACCGAGTTCGAAATGGACTCGCTGAAAGGATATGACGATGCGCTGCAGGGAGAACAATCGGACAGAATGGAATGGGAAACATCAGCCGGCGGAAGCTGGCAGGAGGGAGAGACTGACGGTCTGCGCTCCTATGTGTGCAAATCCTGCGGCGGTGAAATTGTAGGCGACGCCAACATGGCAGCCACATCCTGTCCTTTCTGCGGCAACCCCGTGGTGATGATGGGTCAGTTTTCAGGGGATTTAAAGCCCGATCTTGTGATACCGTTTAAGCTTGACAAAAAGGCGGCAAAGGCAGGGCTTATGAATCACCTGGCAGGCAAGCGTTTCCTGCCGAAGATTTTCAAGAGTCAAAACCACATTGATGAAATCAAGGGAATATATGTGCCTTTCTGGCTGTTTGATACTGATGTTGACGCACGAATACGCTACCGTGCCACCAAAGTCCGTAAATGGAGCGACAGCGGCTATAACTACACCGAAACAAGCTACTTTATGGTTCACAGAGCCGGCAGCGTCGGCTTTGAGCATGTTCCCGTTGACGGCTCATCCAAAATGGCAGACGATTTGATGGAATCCATCGAGCCTTTTAAATTTTCTGAGGCAGTGGATTTTCAGACGGCTTATCTTGCCGGATATCTGGCGGACAAATATGATGTGACAGCTGAGGAAAGCATTGACCGTGCTAATCAGCGTATCAAGCGTTCAGTGGAGGAGGCTTTTGCCAAAACGGTTAAGGGATATACAAGTGTTATACCGGAAAACACCAGTGTGCAGCTTCACGGCGGAAAAGCACGCTATGCTCTTTATCCTGTTTGGCTTCTCAATACCACATGGAAAGGCAATAAATACACCTTTGCTATGAACGGACAGACCGGAAAATTTGTGGGCGATTTGCCTGTTGATAAGGGCGCTGTAACCAGATGGACGATTATGTTGGCGTCAATTTTTTCGGCGGCAGTCTACGGCGGCGCATGGCTGTTATACTTAATCGGACTGCTGTAAGGAGGGAAAGGAAATGAAAAAGAAAATACTTGTTATTATGATTTCCTTTGTTCTCTGCCTTTGTACGGCGGTTACTGTTTTTGCCGAAGACGATGGGTTTGCAAATGAATACGAGCGTGTTCAGGATTTGGCAGAGCTTCTTTCCGACAGCGAGGAAGCGGCACTTACCGCCAAGCTTGATGAAATAAGCGAGCGTCAGAAAATGGATATCATTGTACTGACCACAGATACGCTGGAGGGGTCTACACCCCGTGACTTTGCCGATGATATATACGATTACGCAAATTTCGGATACGGTGCAAACAGAGACGGACTGCTCCTTTTAATAAGCACGGAGGACAATGACTGGTACATATCCACCTGCGGTTATGGAATTACGGCGTTTACCGACGCAGGAATCGAATATATCGGAGAACAAATGAAAGAGGATTTATCAGGCGGTAATTTTGCAGAAGCCTTTAACACCTATGCACAGCTTTGCGATGATTTTATAACCCAGGCAAGAACCGGTGCACCCTATGATATCGGTAATCTGCCACGTGAGCCTCTTCCGCTGATTTGGATTCCCATTTCCCTGGCAATCGGCATATGTCTGTCCTTTCTCATAATCGGAACAATGAAAGCAAAGCTCAAAACGGTGCGCTTTCAAGCGGCAGCAAGAAATTATATAAAGAACGGAAGTCTGAATATTACGGAAAGCCGTGACCTGTTCCTGTACAACACCGTCACCCGAACTGAAAGACCGAAAAATAACAGCTCCGGAGGAAGCAATACCCATACATCTTCCTCAGGCTCGACACACGGCGGCGGAGGAGGTAAATTCTAAGGGTACGAAAATTATACAGCTATAAAATTTATATCAGAGGAGGTTGAAACTATGGGTATATTTGACAAACTTAAAAACACAGCCATGCATACGGTAAACACCGCTGCTCAGTCCATCGGAAACAAGAGGGAAACGTTTACGTTTTCTTCCCTGCCGGAGAGTCTTGCAGAAATGCAGGCGCTTCCGGAGGCAAGCCTCGATACACCTTTTAAAACGGCGGCACTCACTGTCCTTGCTCTCTGTGCCTACGCTGCGGACAAAAACATAGGTGCGGAAATGCTGAACTGGCTTAGAGGCCCACGTCCTCTGAACGGACAGGATATTTCTTTTCTCAACGACCGCTTTCGTGACGGCAAAACCTATCTGCCCTTTACCTATTTTGCAGGCTCAAAGCCCGACAACAACTACACTCCGTCAATACCGTATACTATCGTTATAGAAAGTAATCACGTATCCGGTGAGGAACAGGGATATATGAAGCTGTTTATCCCATGCGGCGGTGCTGACGCTCCTCGTCCTATCAAAATGCGCCAGCGTGGGTCTGACGGTAAGTGGTTTTTATGGGAGCAGTATCTGCTGACAGGAGTGAGAACACCGAAAGCTGCCGACCCATGGGCTTAACCAGAAAGAAGTCTATTAAATATTTAATTTTAAGGATATTTTATCCGATTACATGAATTAAAGCGGTCATTTGCCCGTTTTAGATAAAAATTATTTAGGAGGATTTAATAATGGAAAAAACAAAAGGATCAGGTTTTTTGAAAGTGACAGGTATTTTGATGATCATAGGCGGAGGAATTTCTATCATTCTTAGTATTATTGCAGTACTTGGAGTTGCCGCCCTTGTTTATATCAGTGACGGAGAAGCTTCTTCAGCAATGCTTTATGCATCCGTTGCATTGATGGTTGTCAGTGCAGTTGCACAGCTGGTTGCCGGAATTATCGGTGTAGTAAACTGCAAGAAGCCCGAAAAAGCCGGAGTATGTATGGCGTGGGGCATTATTGTAGCAGTGCTTTGTATTGCAGGAACAATACTGAACTCAGCAGGCGGAGGTTCCTTCAGCATACTTTCTTTGGTGTTAGGTCTTGTTCTTCCGATTCTTTACATAATCGGCGCTGTGTTCAACAAGAAATAAGTACATTGTATAATCATCCATACCCCGGAAAAAGGCTTGTTACGGCAAGCCTTTTCCAAAATAAACCTAATTTTAATGAGGAGAAAACAATATGGATATCCGTGGAATTTGGAAAATAAAAGAACTTCGTATGCCGACACCGGAAGGTGAGAAGGTTTTTACGCCGGACAATATACCTGATAAGGAAGAATTTGATGATATTGCTCGAATGATGCAGTGTACTACTGAATTTGCCGAGGACGGCGTGCTGAACACACTCCTATTTGTTCCGGAGGAAATGAGAGAACAAGCAAAAGCTCAGGGAGCTGTTATCCGTGATGACGGTTATGCCGTTGTTGACAGCACAAAGTGGAAAGAAGAAAATGGAAAGTTCTATTACGATACAAAGACAGAGGGAGAAGTTTTCGGAGAAAAAATAGATCCGTTTGCGGAGATTTCAGTGACAACGGATGGATACCTTGTTTACGGTTACGGAACAATTCTTCTGGAAAGAGCCTGAATCTGTTTATGTGTATATACAGAGTAAACAGCGTTATTTAAAGGAAGCTTGTCTCTTGTTCGGCTGTAAAAAGATAACAGACAACGAAACAATTGAGAGGAGAATAGGTATGAAAAAAATCATTTCCGTTTTTATTCTTGTAGTGACTCTTGCTTGTTTTTCTGTCGTCGCAGTCTGTGCAGCAGGCGTGGAAAAGCCGGTGATAGAGACAGAAATGCCGGATTGCTACATGGAAATTGGCGGTGGAAGTATTGTTCTGTATGCCAACGCAACTGTGCCTGACGGAGGTACACTGAGGTATCAGTGGTACGTTGCCGATACGGAAAATATGGCAATGCTCCGTGCTGTTTTTGGTGCGGAAGGTGACAGCTATCAGGTGCCGGAGGAAATCGGCGTTAAATGGTACTGTTATGCTGCGTGGAATGTATCAGGAGGAGCCGAAAGCGAACCGGTATACAGCCGCCTTATCCGTGTAGAATATTACGAAAGGGTCACTGTCCATACCCACAGCTTCGGTGATTGGATGGTAATAACGGAGCCAACCTGCACAGAGATTGGAATAAAGGCACGGGAGTGTGACTGCGGTGTTACGGAACGTGCGGAAGTTTCTGCTACAGGACATAATTGGGATTCAGGAAAAATAATCCAAAAACCTACTGTACAATCGGATGGGGAAAAAGTCTACACCTGCCTTAACTGTAAAGCAACCAGGACTGAACCGGTAAAATACAGCCCGGAGTTTCAGGAGAGTACAACTGCCCATACCCATAATTTCGGAGAGTGGGAGGTAATAACCGAACCAACCTGCACAGAGAGTGGCATAACGGTACGGGAATGTGACTGCGGTGTTACGGAACGTGCGGAAGTCCCTTCTGCAGGACATAATTGGGACTCAGGGAAAATAACCAAAAAACCTACTGCACAAGCTGACGGCGAAAAGGTTTATACCTGCCTTAACTGTAAAGCAATAAAGGTAAAGAACATAAAATATAACGGCATTACCCAGGAAAGCGATACAACAAATAATACCGCTGAACAGGATAATAACAGCGAAAGCATTATGAAGCCGACTCATCTCGGCAATGATGAGAAAACAGATTTCCCGTGGTGGCTCGCAGCCGTTATTGCTGTTCCGGTAATAGGATGCATTGCCGTAGTAGTTATTTTACTTGTGATAAAAAAGCGAAAAAATGTTAGATAATAACAGTAAGATAAAACGGTAACGGCGGTATTGTCTGCTGTATGACTATGAAATGGTTCTTTTGAAAAAATATGATCCTTTGACAAAACACGGGATTTTACCTATTGGAAAGTAAGAATTGAGCAAAACAAATAGTAACGAAATAGGAGGAATTACTATGAAAAAAAATATTGTATTTGTACTTATAGCTGTATTATTAACATCGATTTTCGCCGGATGTTCCGGCGCCCCTGCTGCAAAGGATCCTGCGGAAATTAAAGGCGAAACCTTTGACGGCGGAAATATCAGTGCGCTTGTTCCCGACGGATGGATGGGTTTTCACGGCACAGATTACTTTGATGAGTATGAAGAAGGCTACGATCCTAATGTGATTCAAATTGCTAAAGGTGCGGAAAGTGATTGGGATCTTTTTACAACACCTTATGTTATGATAAACTATTTTGGATCTGATAATCCAATGATGGAGCCTATGAAAGAGCTGTATGAAGAAACCGCCGACATTGAGCCTGTTACTATCGGTGACTATACCTGGAAAGGATTCACAGGAAAGAGTATAGGTACACCTATCGCAATCCTTTGGACAGGAGAAGAAGAATCAGATCAGATACAGGTTACGATATGCCTTGAAAACGGGGATAAGATAAGCCTTGAAGACGCAGATGTTCAGGCTATAATAGCCAGCATTAAAATATCCAAATAAATGAAATAGTCTGTGCTTGCATACTGATTATGAAAAATTGATTAAGAAACCGCTTCATGCTCCGTTGATATTGCATAAGTGAGTGTGGTTTGGATTACATTGCAAATAAAAGCACCGTTATCATCTCTTTTGAACAACACCCCATTTGTTAGACAGTTACTATCTAACAGGTGGGGTGCTTCATTGTCCGCAGAATAGGCATGACAAAACCGCCGTTTCAACTGGCGGTGGATAATAAAATTCTTATAGAGCTGATTCATAAGGCGAACAATAAGAAAAACTTCTATTTGGTTGCCGATGAAATTTCACGGCTTAGGGAACTGAAACAGTAAACCGCTATGGACACCTGGGGCAAGCAATTCACTGTCTACGATGACCATTTCATAGTGGAACTTAAGTCGGGACTCAATGTTAAAATTGAAAGATAAAGTCTCATAAACGCACGAACCCCCTCTCAACCGTGATGGTTAAGAGGGGGTTAATCTTATTCAACTGCTCGAAACCCCGAGTAATCGGGATAGGAAGTTACAATTAACTAAAGAGCTCAACAATAATATAATAAAAGATAAAACCGTTAAGATATTACTAATCATAGACATCCCTCCTCTAAAGAATACTACATTCTTTAATCTTGCATTTTTGAAGGATGTTCTTTGCATAGTGAGTCAAAGTGAAAAATATAGGTTTTCCCATCTTTGCTCTAATAGAGTTTTTGGTAAACATATGCTTTATCATTCTTGCTACTCTTTTTTTCTTTGCACGCCCCAAAGGTATTCCCTACTTTCTCAACATCTATCCCATTGCCCAGACACCACTCTGACCCTCGAGTGGGCGAAACTGCTGTCAAGGCAAAATATCTAATTCGCTCACTGGTAGGTTGTGGCATGGTTTTGAATAACAAATTTGCTCTTTAGAAATGTTCCCCTCAACAGAAACAGTCTGGTGAGGGGAATTGCTGTCAGTTCTGAAAGATGCTGAATAATGCCGTAAATAGGGTATTTTCGGACTTTATTTTTCGGCTTTTGACATCAATACTACCGTCTCCACATGTGCTGTTCTGGGGAACATGTCTACTGGGGTTATTTTTTGTGGGGGATAGCCTAAGGTTTTTAGGATGGCTAAATCTCTTGCCAATGTTCCCGGGTCGCAGGATACGTATACTATTCTTTTCGGGGACATCTCTTTTATTGTATTTAACAGCTTCTCGTCACAGCCTTTTCTCGGAGGGTCTACTATTACCACGTTGGGGCGGACTCCCTCTTTTTTAAGCTCGTCGGCGGCATAAGAGGCGTCGCCGCAGAGAAATCTGCTGTTTTCCACATTGTTAATCTGCGCATTTATTTTTGCGTCTTTTATGGCATCCTCTACAATTTCAACGCCTACAAGCTCTTTTACCTTATTCGCCATTGTAAGGCCTATTGTGCCTGTGCCGCAGTACAGGTCAAGCAAAACATCGTCCTTACTGAGGTCTGCGTATTCTGCGGCTATACTGTACAGCTTTTCCGCCTGGCGTCTATTGACCTGATAAAAGGAATGAGGGGATATTCTAAAGCTTACGCCCAGCAGCTGGTCGGTTATGTATTCCTGACCGAATACAACACGGTTTCTTTTTCCTAATATAACATTAGTTTTATCCCTGTTGGAGTTTACGACTATGCTTTTTATCTGAGGGAATTTTTCCGTCAGCTCTTTTACAAGGATTGGTTCGTCTTTAAGTCCGTTTCCGTTTACCACAAGACATACCATTATTTCGCCGGTTTTTTCTCCTTGTCTTAAATAGATATGTCTAAGCTTTCCTTTGTGTGTTGTTTCATCATAGACATCGTTTTTGCTTGACTTCATAAAATCCAAAACAGTTTTATTTATCTGTGAGAAGATTTCAGGCTGGAGAAGGCAGTCATCGCAGGATACTATTCTGTGACTGTGAAGTCCGTAAAATCCGCTGATGATTTCTCCCGACTGATTTTTGCCAACAGGGTACTGGGCTTTATTTCTGTATCTTTCTTCAAGCTCAGACCCTACTATTTTATCAACCTTTACATCGGTGATTTTACCTATTCTTTCAACAGCGTCTCGAACACGCTGTTCTTTTATTTTAAGCTCTGTATCGTAGGAAATATGTCTGTAGACACAACCGCCGCACTGATAAAAACATGGGCAGTCTGTTTCGATTCTGTCCGGGGAAGGGGAGATAAGCTCTTCAATTTTTCCAAAGGAATATTTTTTCAGCTTTTTGACAATTCTTACCTTTAGTGTATCGCCGACAGCGGAGTTTGGCACAAAGATTACCTCGCCGTTTTCCGCACGGCAAATTCCGTTTCCCTCTGAGCTTACCGCTTCAATATGTGTTTCGATTATATCATTTTTTTTAAGTTCCATTTCATTCTCCGTAAGCATAATAAATTACATATAAATATGTTTTTAAACAATTTTAACATAAAGATATTTTCTTTTCAATATTTGTGTCCCATTATGTTTTTTCGGCTAAAAGGGGAAGATTTTCTAAATGTTCAACAGAATATGTTGACGAAAAATTTAGAAATTTAGAAAAGTAAAAAGGATGAAAAAAATTAAGAAAAAGACTTTATTTTTTTGTGTTTTAGCAATATAATATGTTCAGAGTATAATGGATTATCAAGGGTAAGGAGTGTCTGTATGGATTACAATAATTGTTTAAATAACGTAAAACACATACATTTTATCGGTATTGGCGGAAGCGGAATGTGTCCGCTGGCAGAAATTCTCAGAAGTGAAGGTTTTAAAATTTCAGGTTCCGACAACAGCGAGTCTGACACGCTTGAAAGAGTAAAACAAGAGGGAATAGAAGTTCATATGGGTCACCGTGGAGAAAATGTTGACGGTGCTGATATGGTGGTATATACTGCGGCAGTAAAATCAGATAATCCGGAACTCGTTGAAGCCAGAAAAAGAAAGATACCTTGTCTTGAAAGAAGCGTAATGCTTGGAATAGTTACAAGACGTTATAACAGAAGCATTGCTGTTTCCGGTACTCACGGAAAAACAACAACCACAGCTATGCTTTCTCAGCTTTTGATAGGAAGCGGTTTTGACCCGTCTGCAATTATCGGAGGAAAGCTCCCATTTATCGGCGGCAACAGCTATGTTGGAAAAAGCGATATAATTGTATGTGAGGCATGTGAGTATGTGGATACTTTCCTTCAGCTTGCTCCTTATATTTCAATAATCCTCAACGTTGATGCAGACCATCTGGATTATTTCGGAAATCTTGAGAACATCAAAAAGTCATTTAAGAAGTTTGTGGCTCTCACCACAGGTGTTATCGTGGTAAACGGCGACGACCTCAATTCTCTTGAATGTGTAAGCGAAGCAAAGATAGAGAAAATTACTTTCGGTTTTATGGATACAAACGATTACTATGCTGCAAATATTGCAGAGAGCAAAGGTGTTAAGGAAGAGTTTGACCTTATGTACAGAGGTGAATTCCTTACAAGAATTAAGCTCAGCGTTCCGGGAAAGCATAACATATACAACGCTTTGGCAGCTGCTGCAACAGCTCATTTCCTGGGTGCAACTCCTGCGGAGATATCAGAGCATCTCCATAACTTCGGCGGTGTACACAGAAGATTTGAGGTTTTAGGAGAAGCAGGCGGAATAACAGTTGCCGACGACTTTGCTCATCATCCTACAGAGCTTACAGCAACTCTTACAGCTGCTATGGAAATGGGATTTGACAGAGTTATAGCTGTGTTCCAGCCTCATACATTCTCAAGAACTGCAATGCTTTTGGATGATTTTGCAAAGGCTCTTTCAATTCCTGATAAGGTTGTTATTTCAGAAATCCTTGCAGTAAGAGAAACAAATACCTATAATATCTATTCCACAGACTTGGGCAAAAAGGTTCCTGGCGCTGAATGTATAGATAAATTTGAGGATATAACCAAGTATATCTGCTCAGAGGCAAAGCCTGGTGATTTGGTTCTTACAATGGGCGGCGGCGATGTGTATAAGTGCGCCAACATGATAATGACAGCTTTGAAGAACAAATACGAATAACAGAATAATCAAATAATAGAAAAACGGTTCGGATTTCCGAGCCGTTTTTTGTGTCGCTTTTATTTCAGAGTTGTTTCAATTTTGTTTCAATGTTATTTCAATTTATTGTCACCTTATAAGAATATTATTAAATCACAGCAAAGAACAACGGCAAACGCCGATAACATAATATTATTACGGAGGGAAAAGATATGTCAGACTATAATAACTTTGACGGTTTGAATAATAGAGAAAATGAAACGGAAAACCTTTCCGAAGAGAAAAATGAATATAAAGCTTCTGAAAGCGAGAGCAAATACAGCGCAGAAGAACAGAGCGCAGATGAAATATTAAAGGATGTTGAGTTTGCAGAAGAAGAGACCGCTTCTGCCGCTGATGACAGCAAGGGAACAGATGCTTCTGATGAATATAAGACAACTGACTATTCAGCATCAAGCAGCTACAGCAACACAAATTCCTATACAACAACATCAGGAAATAACGGCGGTACTGCCTCTTATGAATGGAATAACGGACAGTACAGCGGAAAATATACCACAGGAAGCTACAGCAACAATAATAATTCCGGTTCTTATTCCTCAAACTCCTACTCAGCAGGCAATTACAGATACGGCAGTCAGCCGTATAACAGTTATAGCTCAAACACAAACAACAGCTATAACAATAACAACGGAACAAACGGAACATACGGACAGAATTCCGGCGGCGCATACGGCTATGGAAACAATCAAAACTATAACCAGCAGCAGGCAGGATATTACAATAATTCCTATGTGAATCCGGCAGGAAAGAAAAAGAAAGCTCCTAAGGCAAAGAAGGAGAAAAAGACTGTAAGAGTTTCAGCACTGGTTTTGACTGTAAGTCTTTTGGCTTCCGCAGTGTTGGGCTTCGGCGGAGGAATGGTTGCTAATTACGTAAACGGCGGAAGCTCCGGCGGAAACGGAATGACAATCAATAAGGTTGTTACAACAGCAGAAGAAACAAACTCAACAACCGGTGAAATGAGCACAAGCGATATTGTAGCCTCTACAAAGAACAGCGTTGTTGAAATTACAACAGAAATTGTAAAAACAGGCAGCTTCTTACAGCAGTACATTGAATCAGGCGCAGGAAGCGGCGTAATCATTTCGGAAAACGGATATATTGTTACAAACAACCACGTAATCGAGGACGCTTCAAGCATCACAGTTACTTTGGCAGACGGTACAAGCTACAGCGCAGAGCTGGTTGGAACTGACGCAGATTTGGACGTAGCTTTGATTAAGATAGACGCAACAGGTCTTGATCCGGCAGAGATAGGAGATTCTTCCACAACTCAGGCAGGTGACAAGGCAGTTGTAATCGGAAATCCTCTCGGACAGCTGGGCGGTTCTGTTACACAGGGAATTATAAGTTCTGTAAGCAGAGATGTTATGATTGACGGTGTTTCTCACAACGTAATGCAGGTGGATGCTTCTATCAACCCCGGAAACAGCGGCGGCGGACTCTTTAACGGAAGAGGAGAACTGGTTGGAATTATAATTGCAAAATCAGTTAATGAATCCGTTGAGGGTATCGGATTTGCAATTCCGATTAACGATGTATCAGATATTCTTGAGGACCTTATGAACTACGGATATGTAAGAGGCAAAGTAAGTCTCGGAATGTCCTTTGTTGATATAACAAACGCACAGACAGCAATGATGTACAGAGTTTCAGAGCCTGGATGTTATGTATCCAGCGTTGAGATAAATTCAAATGCCGCAAATGCAGGTTTCCAGAGCGGTGACCGCATTACAAGCGTAAACGGCACAAGCGTTTCAACCTCTTCAGATATTGAAACAGAAATAAGTAAAATGGCAGTAGGTGATACCGTTGAATTCACAGTTGAAAGAAATGGCAGAACAGGAACATTGAGCTTGGTTCTTGAAGAGGCAGTGCCTGAGGATATAGCTGCACAGAACGAAAGCGGCAACGAGTCAGATGGCTCAAACGGTTCAAACGGAATCAGAGACAGCTTCGGCAACGATTACAATCCTTACGACAGCACAGGAAGTGCCGATGATTATTACTACTATTTCTTTAATTGATTTAAAGAAAACTTACTAACGATGAACATATAATCTTAACAGCGGATAATATGTTCTTTTACATAGATTAAATTTGTTTCTCATTTTTATTACTTCCTTTTATGTTTTTTAGCACAGAAGAACGCCGGTCATATATTGATATGCACCCCAAAAGTTAGACACTTATGGAGGTGCATATTTTTTATGGGAA
>ERZ779866.2508-NODE-2508-length-16422-cov-3.794403_pt1 | contig 16422 bp, 4 predicted proteins | sample MGYA00511248_ERZ779866 | MGnify/ENA primary metagenome ERZ779866 (study PRJEB29588, sample SAMEA2155758) | human gut metagenome | biome: human gut; feature: human-associated habitat; material: faeces | place: Denmark | collected 2008/2010 ... | reverse complement strand
CGATTAGGAATTGGCGACTGGCTTTAAACCGTTTTAGTATTGAGTTTGGTGACAGAATCACCAAATATCTCTAAATGGAATTTACACAAACGAATTTACAATCCCGATGAGGTTTTTCCCAATGCGTCGGCGGCCGTAGATGATTGCCATTTCAGCCGTCAGACTCTCGTACGCGTCCTGTAGTGCTTCTAGTTCACCAGTTCGTCCAAAAAAACACTGTCACTCATGATCTTCCGTGTGCATGTTTACGCGAAGAGTTGCGTATTATAAAGCGCAACCCTGTAATATTCCGTACTATAAACCGCAAATTGAAAAACACCGACTTGTAACCTTCTCGTCGGAAGAGGAACATCGTCTTTCGGTGAGTTTATACACTCTTTGCTTGAATCCCACGCGTCTCAATTCGCTGAGTGCTACTTGGATAGTACACTCAGCGAACACAGGCTGATCTTACTGGCCTCAGAGAAAATCTGGATCCCCACTTCAGCTTTTCATCGCAAGCGTTCCTCTATCTCAGAACGAGTATCGGTATCCGACCTTCAGGCGTTGCGACACATAATCGCCGTTGCCCGCTGAGACGCCGTAAGTGAGACCGAACGCATGAGCGCTGCCAACATGACCGACAACGCCTAGCCGGGCTGAATAGGCAACACTACTGGCGATTCGGGCCTCAAAAATATCTTCAACAGCACTGCCGGCAAGGCTGACCATATTGTTAGTTTTGGTGTCACCCACGGTCGGCGAAACTTCAAGATCCAGATAAGGCTTGAATGACACGTCTCTGGAATTAAATGCATTGGAGAAGACTACGCCGACTGGGAAGGAAACGATGTCAATCGTTTCGTTACGATAGTCAAATCCTCCTGCTTGGAAATTATCCGCGTCAATGTGCGACCAACGCACACCGATATGTGGTGTCGCACTATAGCCACCCGCAAGTTCAAAGGACTTTTCCACACGTGTCGAAAAGGTGAAGGCAGAGGCATTTAGCTTACCGCTGTAGCCGCTTTGGGACATTTCATTGTTCGTTTGCAGCCAACCGAATGAACCGATCACGTTCGCAATCCCGGCATTCCACACACCATATGCGTGAACCGCCCAGTAATCAACATCGTTCTTCGTTCCGCCTCCAACACCTTGCCCTCGCACAGAGCCCGTGCCAAAGCTCAGAGCCGCACCAACAAATGAACCATTGCCAAGGCTATAATCTGCGCCGATTGACGCACCGGCAAGGTCGCTCTTGTAGCCATAGTTGATCGAGCCAACACTAAAGTCGTTTGCCCGAGAGACAGAACCGTTCAAATCAATCCAAAGAGCTGCCTTGGCAACATCGCGTTCGGACATTGCCAGTGCAGAGCCATGGCGCATCAGCGAATCATCAATCATAAGCGTCGCGTTCGAAGCCGCGATTTGCGAGCCACCCGCCGCGCCCATCAGTGCAATCTTATTGAGTTCGGTAGCTGAAGCAACAGTCGATAAGGCATCTGACGTGAGTTCAATAACACGATCAGCGCCCTCGCCTTGCTCGCCGTACAAAGCTGCGGTAACGGAATTCTTCAAAAGCAAATCATTGCCGAAAACACTTTGTACACTTTTCTTAACGATGCGGTTATCAACAACCTCAGTTAAAAGATTGTCGGTTTCAAAAACAAAATCCGAGGGTGCAATTGACTCTTCGTCAACTTGAAAGATGGTAGTGCCTTCATCAACACGCGCAGAGTTAACCAAGCGGACAACCGAGGAAGATTCGGTTGAGGCGGTATCTACCGTAACAAGCGCCGCGTTGCCGTCATAATCTTCCGATGCGACGATAATCAAGGTGGCATCGGAAAGCAGGTCAAGAGAGCTACCGGATTTTGCTCCTGCACTTACCTGAGCATTTGCGCCAATCGTATAGGATCCTGTGAGCGTAGAGCCCGCATGAAGAACGAGTGTAGCGCCGTCCGTATCCTCCCTATACGACTCAGCTTCCAGTGTGCCATTCCGAGCCCAGTGATTCCCTGAACAAGCACTTCGCCAGTGAATTCGTCCACACTGCCAAAAAAGCCCGCGACTGTCTGCTCTTTAACAACGAGTGTGCCCGTTCCCATAAGTGCATCAAACGCGTTGACATCGGTGTCTCCGGCAAGGGAAACCGTGGCGGTTTCACCAATATAGATGCCTAGGGCAGCGCCGTCATCGTTTTCTCCGGAAATATCGGCTGTGATGGTGCCACCCCCATAGGAAACTTCGCCATCATCGGCATAAATACCGACTGCCGCACTGGAACCTCTAACCGTGATGTCGTCCCAACCTTTAGTCAGAGTCTTTGCTCCGACATTCGTATAGATGCCGTAGGCTTGACCAGAACTTTCTGAGTTATCGGCAACCGCTTCAACATAGATGGACCCTTCGCCGACTTTCGTCGTTGATGCGTTACCGCCATAAATGCCGACTGCTTCCGCGCTACCATTTGCTGCCTGCGCCACAGCGGAGATGGTCGTATCGACAAGTTCCACCGAGACTTCAGGGTCGTCCCCAGAATTAGCATTATTAATACCGTACGCGATAGCTCGACTTGAAGTATCCTCTGACGAGTTGACGGCGTTGCTCGTAATCGACAATTCACCGGATGAGGTTATTTTGTCTGTACGAACATTATGGCCCTCATCTGAAATACCGATTGCTTGGGCGGCAAATCCGTTGTTTTCCGCAACAACTTCAATTGACCCCCCATCGATGGAAATCGTGCCACCGTTTTGAGAAATCAATCCCAGAGCCACAGCAGCGTAGACATCCTTGCCAATGGCTTTTGCGGTAATGTCGGCGCTACCGGTTACTGTTTCCCCATATGTGTTGTTAATTCCGTTGGCATATATCCATGGATTGCCTGATGATGCCGTTGCGCTGTGGGTCACATTGATGTTGATGTCGTCCGTCTTGAGTGTGTAAAAACTCTCTTCACTGCCTGCCCAGACATCGATGCCGTTAATCATTGTGGTGTTACTTGTGTTGCTGGAAACATCCGCAACAAGGGAAATCTTGCCTGAGATTGTCAGATCAATGCCCCACTGACCGCCGACGACGTAGTTACCTGAAGACGACCCTAAGACAATTTGATCATCGTCATCAAAGTGGTAGGTATAGCCCTCCTCGTCATCCCCCGTCACAATACCTCCGAAAGCCTCATTGCCATAGTTGTCGGCATTGAGAGGCCCCTCATACTCCGTCGCATGAGCAGAGGTTGCCGCACAGCTAAAAGCAAGACAAGCGAGAAGGACGTTTGTAGAAAGATTTTGTTTTCTTGGAGCAAACCTCATTTTGCGATCCTCCACAAAAACGATTGACGAAAGTAACTAAACCGTTACAAGTGAGGCTGTCACACCACAGGCTACCCACCCATTGGCCTGAAACCCTCTGCTACTGTTTTATTTTTCAATAACATCCGTAAGCACATGCTTAAGAAGATTCTACCTTCGATACCCTCACCCGTATCAATAATCTTTCGGTATGTTGCCCACTCTGAAACGATTGATCTGAGAGGACTTACCTAGCTGAAACTTTGAAACAACATATGTTCGGTGCTTGAACCTAAGATGGCACTCGCTGTGCGGCGAATCACGCCTTGAATATTTTGTCCGTTTTTGCTTTGATGAAGGCTTTCAATCTTGAATAAGAATATTGGAACAACCTAAGTAAGTTGACGAAAGCGCGAAGGTTTGATATTGCCTACTTAAGGAGAGAGCGTCGTCAAATTGTCCCCTGTTCGTTCTGAGTGTTTACTGACGCTGAGGTTATTTCAGACTGCAAATCGCATAGGGGTTGGAAATTAGTAGCGGTGTTTTCAAAAATCAAGCGTTTTGCTTTGTTACTGCGCCTACCGGCCAATCCATCGACACAATCCCTATAACGAAAACGTTAACCTTTTGAATTCGCAAACTTTATGAGCGAATTTCTGAAAAAACAGAAAGCTGTTCTACTTTAAATCCGAGCAAGATTTTTAGCTGTTTATTCATAACAGCACCTACGGGACGTAACAGGCGCTTTTCTGAGAGCGGTTAAATAGACTTTAAAATCCCGGACGATAAATCCCCTGTTTTTTAATTTGTACTCAAACCTTTTTCCCAACGAGCTTTTTCCTCGGCCCGTTTCACCCATTTCCGAATCGTGCTAGCCGGGATGCCAAACTCCTCGGAAAGTTTGGCGTAAGGCGTCCCCTCGTGATTGCGTTTAGCGACAATGCGTTCCCTTAGCGCCAAGTCATACGCCACGGTGGTGCGAATCGTGAAGACATTTTCAGGGTGTCCACGACGAAACATTCGAAACCAATCTCTCATTGTGTGAACATTGACGTTCAACTCCTGAGAGGCTCGTTTGTAGCCGTAGCCCAGCTTAAAAAGCTCAAACGCTTTTTCCCTAACTTCGATTTCGGGGCGATTGAAGTGAGAGTACATCTCTTATCCTTTCCGAAAATTGGGCGCCCGCCCTTGTCCGGGCACCCGATTTCCAATGAAAAGCGAATTACTCGCCTTGAGCCGCTTTTTCTTCTTCCTTGCGAACGAGGCTCACGACGTCAATCGCGGAAACATCGGGTAAGTGAACCAGCACCAAACGTTGGCCTTGGAAAACGAAATTTTTCTGAGCGTTTTCCTTGTCCCCCATCGCTTTCACGAAAGCTTCGATTTGGGTGTTGAGCTTGTTGGCGCTTTCGGCGTTAAAAGGAACGCTTAAGGTTTGACCGCCCTTGAGGTAAATGTTCAATTGTTGAATGAAAGTTTGAGCCATGGGATTTCTCCTAAAAATAAAAGCCCTCCGTCTGCCTTACGCAGACAGAGTTCTGTTGATAAAAGGAATCGAAAATAGACATGATGGGATTCGCGCACGAACAGCACCGATCAGGGCGCAGACGGCACCTTGTGCCGCCTATGCCCCGTTAGGCACTACCACTGGTACTTGAAGCCAACCATCGCGCCGGACGATTCGTAATCGTTCGAGCCCGTGTTGTGATGACCTTCAACCCACACATTGACCTTCGGAGTGAATTGAACTTCGAAGCCCATCCGCAATTCAGCAAAGTTCGTTGCGGACTGTTCACTCGTCACGTCGCCGTACTGCGTTGAAACAGTCGTCTTGTAGTCACCGTAGTTGTAGACCCAGTTGGCTTCCGCGTAAGCCTGAACAGCCGGACCGGAGCCCTTCTTCGAGGCCACCTTGGTGCGAGCGCCGAGTCTGAAGAGCATGCCGTTGTCAAATTCAGACTTCATCGTCTCACCAACAGGCGAAGTCCATTCTTCGGGATTGCCGAAGTCCGTCCAGTAGGCACGGATGTGCGGTTCAACACGCCATTCAACCGAGCGACCGGTTTCCGTGACGCCCTTCGAAAGCAGTTGATCCCAACCGGCTTCCGCTGTGACGCTCAAGCCGTCAAGATGGTACTTGTCCAAGCCCACTGTGTTGTTGAAGCGATTCCAACGCAATTGCAAATCGGCAAACGGTCCGCTTTCGGCATCACTTTGAGCCGTGAAGTACAAACCGGCCGAGTAACCGCGGAATTCACCCTGAGCCTTCTTGCCGTTCAAATTGGACGTCACATCCACTTGACCGTCGGCAAAGCTACCCAAAACACCCACTCGGAATGTCGCGTTGTCAGTCCGTTTGGCGATGAGATCCGTGCCCAAATGCGTTGTGTAGACGTGACCGTCAGAATCCATTTGGCCGGATTCATTTGTGAACTTCGTCCAGTCGCCACGTTGAATCATCCAGAAGGACGTGCTGTGTTCCTCACCGGTGAGCGGATCCACATAAAGCGTTTCACCAACGTGATCATGCAGGCTTAGATCAAAGACTTGTGACTGCATGAAGGCTAACGCTGAACGCGTGGCACCGTCGACGTTTTCCACGTCTTCAGTCTTCCACGGATCATCACCCGGATCCGTCACCGACGACATCAAGTAGTACTCGTTTTGCTCTGTCGAGTACATCAGCGCGTAGTACAGATCATCGATCTTGATCGAATCCTTCAACTTCAAGCTCAAGTTGTCGGGATCCTCGCCTTCGCCAACGCTCACAAGACCCAAGTAATCAAGCTTGCCACCGGTGCTTGCTGTTTCGTCGTAGTTGACATCAATGTAGCCTTGACCCTTGATACCGCCGGTGATCGTGACATGGTCAGCCTTGGAGCCGTCATTGCCCGCAATGATGGCGTTCATATCAAGGATGCCGCCGTTTTGATCAACCGAGGTGACGTAGTCTCCATTGATCACGAGTTCGTTGCCGATGAAGTCGCTGTCAGTGGGCATTTCACCCGAAGCGGTCTTGTTGCCCACGTAGATTGTGCCGCTGTTGGTCACCGCCGTGCCGACGTGTCCCTCGGCGCCCACCGTGAAGGTCACGGTCTTGCCGTCAGCGCTTTCCGAACTATCCAAGCTCTCCACGAGGGAGTTGTAGCCCGTCATGCCTCCGACATAGAAGCTGCCGTTACCGGCAACGGTTAACGAATCAACCGCTCCGAAACCAGCTGCCCAAGCGTTGCTTCGGACTGTCATCGCCGTGGAGTAACGCGTGTCAGAACCGGCTTCTCCGAAGATCACGCCGCCCTCTTCCACATCAACGGCGCCAGCGCCAAGGCTGCTGTCAGTGAGCTCAACGACACCAGTGCCACTCTTCGCGAACGTGATGCCTTGCGTCATCTGCTGAGCAATACTCAGATATTGAGTGCCTTCGGTCTTGTCGTAGTCAAAGCGAACCGTGGCCTTATCCTCTCCGGAGGTCGTCAGGCGCAAAGCAGCACCTTCGCCGCCCAAGGCGTTGATATCGGATGTTTCAATCGTCACGCCATCGCCAAGCAAGAATGCGCCGTTAGCGAAGTCAACAGCCGAACCCAACAGTTCGTATGTTGAGCCGTTGCCGTTGAAGGCCACCGTACCGGCCGCGTCGGCATCGCCCGCGAAGCTGTTCGCGACGTTGACACGCTGTCCATCAGCGCTTGTCAACGTGTAGCTCGCATCCTGAGCCACAGTGATTCTGCCGCTGTAGCTGTAATTGCCATCCGTGACAACCTCGAAGTCGCCGGCATTCAACGTGAGGGCGCCGGAACCAGTGATTGAACCGCTGACCACGGAGTCTTCATTGCCGAGAACAGTCAAGAGACTACCCTCTCGCAACTCAAGCTCGCCACCAGCGACCGTGAGATAGCCGGCCTTCGTTTCATCGGAAGCGTTGATCAACTTACCGGTTTGATTGACAATGACATGACCTGTGTTGCCCAAGCTGCTTTCAACCGTCAAAACAGCCGAACCGCTGGTGCCGCCGACGATTGTGTCACCCTCGTAAGAGTTATCGTGACCCGAAAGCGTCAAATCACCATCAAGCAAAGCGATGCCACCTGTACCGGTAATCTTCGCGCTAAAGTCCGAAGCGTTTTCCCAGTCAGCTAACGCGGTTTCTCCTTGAACAGCTCCGGTCAACGCCAGTATTTGCCCCGGATTGATTTCCACTTCAACAAGCTTGTAAGACAACCCCAATTCCGTATGATCTTCAGAAACACCGAGACCGAAGTCATACTTGCCCTTGGCAATCGTTTCCGTCCCGTTCGTGATATCCACACTCATCGGGTTGTATTCCGTTGATCCGTTGAGGATAAGACCGCTACCGGATTTATCCACCAGACCGGCCTTAGCGAGCACATAACTCAGTTCTGACTCATCAGCCATGGTGATCGCGCTCATATCCAATCCTTCTTTAGGCGGCTCATAGCTGATGTCCAATTCACCGTCTAGCGACACGTTCACAATGGCGCCGTCAAGCACCAACGAACCGTCGACAATCAATTCAGGATCGGTTTGCTCGCTCAGATCCACCGTGTCTTCGAATACCAACGAAGCGCCATCTTTGATGGTGAGGTCATTGCCAAACGACACCGACTGATCACCGGAAACAAGGATCGAAGAATCCGAACCGCTTGCCGCCAAATCACCATTGCCAAGTTTGTCGGCGTTGGAGGCTAGTTTCATCGAACCACCGCCTACAGTCACGGTGCCGGAGAAATCACCTCTGAAAGCACTGTCACCGAGGCTGATTGAGTGATCCTTAGCGCTAATCACCAATTCGCCAGAACCGGTCACTTGGTGATCCCACAGCACGTTGTCCACGAAGTCGATCGAAGCTTGACCATTCAGAAGATTCAATACACCGGAACCCAGTCGATCCGTGATCGTTTCACCATCGCCAACACTGGCTGTCAACTTCCAACCGTCTTGGACTCGGATGGTGCCGGAGAAGCCACCGTTGTTACCCGCGAGCTCGATCGGCACAGAGTCGGAAGGTTGATTGCCGACCTGACCGATCTGGAGAACACCGCCTGGACCATTGGCGTCAAGGAGATCGTTATCCAAGACAATGGAATCATCACCCGAATTCTTCTTCGTTTGATCGACCACTTCCAACGTGTAGTTGCCGCCGATCGCAACCGAGCCTAGACCCAAACCGTCAACGTCGGAAACCGTACCTGTTTGAGACTGCTCGGAATCAAAGACGAAACGACCCAGGAATTGATCGTTTCTACCGTCGATGGTGGCGGAATTGGTCACCGTCAAGACGGAATTCCCGCTACCCACCAAAGCGTTGTCACCGTAGGCAAGAAGGGCGCCGACCGTTTGATCAAAGTCACCGAGATTGACACTGGCCCCACGATCAATTCGCAACTGACTCGTTTGACCGAACGCGTTGTCATCGGCAAACTGGACGCTTGCGTCGGACATCACCCAGGTTCTACCCGTGTAACTATTTTCCTCGCCATCGACGTTACCGATTCGCAACGGATCCGAATCACCACGAGCCACGACTAGGTTGCCTTGTCCGGTCAACTGAGCGCTGAGCTCGTTCGCAGAGCCGGAGCTTGAAACCGTCAAGCCCTTCCAAGCGCCATCGGAGCCGTAGTTAGGATCTGTCGAACCGGTGTACATCAACTCGATGGAATTAATTTGATAGCCCACATAGAGCGCGTTACCAATTCCATTGGCGGACATGTCCTTGTAACCGAAGTCCCCAAAGTCTCGATTGACGCGAGCCACCGTCTGGATGTCCGTTCCTTCGGAACTGATGGACTGACGAATGTCTTGTTGACTTGAATTGTCTGCGAGCTCATGCTTGAGATAATCGTTGAGGTCACCATCCTCGGTAAGCGTCAAATCGTCAATATTGTGAATCAAGACAATTTGCGAACCGTCACTATCAGCGGCGTCGACAATCTCAGAACCATCAGACGAAATCGTATTGGTCGCGTTCGCTTCAAAGGCGATTTCCACCTGACGCGAACTGTCGTCCAACACCAAGTTGCCACCCATCAGATCAATATGCGCTCCCATGGTCGCGGCATTTTCGCTATCCATTGAAAGCGAACCGAATACGAGCGTGCCACCGGCTAAAGTTAAACCTCGCAGATTACGATCCCTTTCGTTGCCAGTCATGCTGACATCCAAAGTGGCATCGCCGTCGACAACGACATAAACGCTTTGCAACACATCGGCATTGTCTTCATTGAACTTGAAAATGCCGCGTTGCAATTCGAACGTACCGGTGAACGCTTGATCATCACCGCTTACATAGTCGTACTGCGAACCAGCAAAGTCAAAGTAATCGTTGGCGTCATCCAAAGCGACGCGAACCGTGCCGTCGCCTTTGATCAAGTTCGTCAAGCGATGCAAATCATTTTCCTGACCATCGATCGTGATCGAGTCATTGGCCTTACTGCTCGAGATTTCGAGTGTGGATTTTTCGTTAAGGTAAACAGTTCCAGTTTCTGTTTCACTTCCGCCAAAACCAAACAGCGTTTCCAAACGAACATGAGCATTTGTCAATTTGACATCGCCATGGAACGCTTCGTTATTGGTGTTGACCAACAAGTCCGGATCGTCACCGGTACCATCACCCATAACGGCAAGAACCGTACCCTCATTGCCGGTCAACGAACCATCGATCACGCTATTGGCATGCGTGGCGGTATTGTCAATCGTGAAAGTCGGAGCCTGGTTGTCACCTGTGCGTTCCAACCTCAACGTCGATCCGGCAGCCACCCGCAATTGCCCAACCGTTTCGTCACCATGAATGATCGCTTGGGCGTCATTGGCTTCCAGATCCAGTAACGATGTCTCACCTAACGCATGACCGCTCAAACCGGTTGTCAATGTCGCACCGGAAGCCACGGTCGTCGTTCCTTGATAATTGTTGGCACTATTAGTCAACGTCAACTCACCGGAGGCGATCCTCAAATCACCGTCACCGGAAATCGCAATGGCCAATTCGTTATCGCTGACTTGCTCATCGTAGCCCTGCAACGATAATTCGCCGATCAACTCCACTCCGGCCAAACCGTACGAAAGGTTCAAGCCATCACTGCCCAAAGTCACCTTGTAGTCGTAGATGCCATTGGCGACAATGTCTTGATCCTGAGCGTTGTTGTAAATGCCGACTTTAAGCTTCTGACCATCGTAATCACCGCCTGTTACCGCCACGTTAAAGGCGGCCTCCGTGTTCTCAACCTTGCCTTTGATCAGGTTGGCCACTAGTTGACTGTTTCCGGACGCATCCAACACGTCCTGAGCTGTAAGAGGCAGATTCGAGACATCGTGATCCGCATTGACATTGCTCACGTCAACACCGATGGTGACAGTACCCTCGACGTTCACGATGTTAAACGCCCCTTCGCCCAGATCAATGTGACCCAGCGAATCACTTTGTCCGTGTCCGACTTGACCCGGCGTTCCGCCCGTTTCAAAGCGCAACGTCGAACCGTTACCAAGCGTCAAACCGGATAATTTTTTAGGGCCAATCGCCGTCGACACGGTGATCACGCTACCAGTTCCGCCGCTTAGCACAGCTTCATGCAAGACGGACAAGTTGTCGCTTCTTGAAAGATCAAAGAGCGCGTTACGCACTTCAAGACCGCCTTCGATGCTCGAAGAGCTGTTACCAAAGTAGACTTCTCCGCCTGCAGTGCCGCTCAACGACAACTCACCGCCCTTGGCGACCGTGACTTTATTTCTGAAGGCCGTCGCAACGTCGTCCGCTTGCGTTGTTGTCAAGGTGAGCGCCAAAGCGGAGGTGCCATCAACGGAGAACGAGCCGGCATAATTATCAATGGTCTGACCCAATGTGACATCCGCGCCATTTGCAAAGGACATGGACGCATCGGAAATTCCGTTAAAGGCGTTGGCAAACGTCCCTTGCGCACCGCTAAAGATCAAATTCGAACCATTTGATCCCAGCGTCACAGCGCCGGTGCCTAACGAGAGAACATTGTTAATTGTCAACTCGCCGGTGACACTGGTTGCCGCACGAAGTTCGTTATTGGCGCCCGTAATCAAACCGCCGCCAATCGTCAAAACACTGTCTTTCGTCGAAAGCAGAGTGCCCTCACCGGAAGCGAAAATCATGCCTAACGCTTGATCGAAGCCACCAAAATTCACGGAACTGCCATCATCAACACGCAGAGCTTCGGTCTCACCAAAAGCGTTATCCGTATCGAAGACGATGTTTGCTCCTTCCTTCAACCACGTCTTACCGTGATAGGTATTGGGCTTGCCGCTCAAAGTCAAAGCGCCATTATTTTGGTCTCCGACGAAAACAATGTTGCCTTGGGCGCCATTGCTGGCATCAGTAATCAAGGCACCATATTCCACTCCATCGATCACCTTAATCGTCAAGCCTTGCCACAAAGAATCATTCAAAGCATCGGCCGAATCGGCAATGTCATCAGTTTGATACAGCAGACCCACCTGATCAACCGTATAACCCAATGAAAGCATGTAGCCTGACTCATTTCCCAACGTGGATTTTTCAAACGTCAGGTAGTCATCGAATGTACGCGTCACCTCGGCCACATTGACCGGATCATCAGGATGACTAATGTTCTGGGCAACAATCTGTTTTGCTTGCGCGTCATTGATCAAGTTGAGATATTCGCTATCCAAACTTCTCTCGTCATCCTGTCGCTGACCATTCAAATAAAGTTCGCCAATATTGTGAATTAACACAATACTTGCCTTCTCAGAAGCGGCCGCCAACAATTCTTTTCCGTCGTCAGAGATGACATTCGTCTCTCCCTGATCAAGGGTAATGGACGATCCCTTATTGGAGTGCAACTCCAGCTTGCCATTGTTCAGGTTAATGTGAGACGCATGAGCTTCGGAATCGCCTGCCACATAATTGATGGAGCCGAAAACGATGCTACCGCCGTTCATCGAAAGTCCACCCAATTGACTATCGACAACAGAGGCAACATCAGACTCGCTCAGCAGAGCAATGCCATCCTGACCAAGTTCAAGTGTCGCTTTAGACAATGGATTGGCGTCACCGAAAACACTTGTTAACAGGTTATCAAAGTCGATCGTGCCTTTATTCATGACAAACCGGCCATTAAAGCCCGCCTCAGCCTGTGTCCCAGCAAAACGGAACTTGTTTCCGGCGTTACCAAGAGTAATTTCGATGGTACCTCCTTGACCATCTGCACCATTGCGGAAGACCCCATAGAAAAACCCATCTATATCTTCATCATCCCAATCAGACTCAATCGTCAAGAGGGCATTTCTTGAAACTGTCACATCATTTTTGGCTGCTGAATTTCCAAAAAGCGTACCATCTGTCGCCTTGATATGAACCCAGGCGCCATCGGCCAAATTCAATTTTCCTGCGAATCCACCTTGCGATCCCTCAATCGTTAAATCAGGCGGAATACCGTCATCAACCTGACCATCGCCAAAGACTTCCAGCACACCATTGCCTCTTAAATCGCCACTGATGACATGATCAGCTTGAGAATCAGAACGCAACGTCAAAGTGACGAAGTTTTCGGGATCAGCAAAAGTATCATCGCCAATAACCAGGAGGGCACCCTCGCCAACGCTCAAACCATGAACTTCATTATTGCCTTCGACATGTGCTTCGCCTGAAACAAACAAATCGGACGTCTTACCTAAAGTCCCTGCCTCGGCAAATAGTTTCGCTCCTGATGAGATCGTAGTACTTCCTGAGTAATCACTACCATGCTCAGTACTTTCAAGTCGGACTGTATTTTCTGCGATTCTTAAATCACCATCACCAGTCAAATAAACTGACAAGGTATTTGATGAGCTGTTTTCTTCGCTATCTAAACCGGAAAGCACCAATGTTTTACCCGTTTCAAGCTCAACACCTTGCAAGGTATAGGACACTTGAAGCGTTTCTTTGGGAGATGATTCATCTGAAACCACACCAATGTTATAGCCATAAATCGCTTCAGCGACCGTGCCATTTTCAGTTTCATCAGAATATCCGCTCTGCGTCACAGCAAAGCGAATTTCCTTCTCATCTCCCTCACTAATTTGGCTTCCGTTAACCGTTAATGTGCCATTGTCAAGTGTCGAGCCACTAATTCCGTTTAGAGCAGTCGCAACAGAAATTGATGTTCCAACACCATCATCATGAACCAAAAGTGAACCGGATTGGATAGACGCATCCTCAATTCCCAGATTGATCACAAAGTTGTCGTTTAAAGTCAACTCGTCAACGGTCAAATGCGCACCAGCCGTTGTTGATCCGGGCGTTGCAATACCGTTAAAGGAGAGGATTCCTCCATCTGATACGACAATATCTTTATTCTTAAGTGCTACTTGACCAAAAAGTTCAGCCTGTGCACCACTTGTTAGAGTTATCGTATCTAACAACGAGCCGCTCAACTCATCATAGGAATTATTAACAATACTTCCCTGAGGGTTAGCATCCAAAAATACGGTGAGATTATTTAAACCTAACGTCCCTGAGAATTTTTCAAGTGAATTTTCTGCAAAGGAAACGATTCGATCTGCCCCCTCGGCGACCAAATTCAATATACCTTCACCTTCGGTAGCCTTAGACCAACTCCAAACATCTGAAGAACCAAATGTGGTTTGAGTCAAATCCGCTTGTCCGTTAACGACAAGAGAACCTTGTCCTATGTGATCGGACACATTACCAGTAGCGACGACTTGAGATCCCTCGTTAACAGTCAAAACACCTCTAAATTGATTTTCGCCTGTTAACTTGATCTTAGAGTTTCCTGCAATTGTCAACTTGCCCAAACCGGAAATGTCATTTCCGAATTCGACTACCGCACCATCCGTCACGGCAATACCGGAGAGGACAATGTTGTTGTCACTACCCAACAACTTGATGTCAGCTGTACCAAGAGCCAAAGCGTTTTCTAACGTTAAATCTTGAGCTTTATCCGCTAACTCGACATTGGTATGGAAATTTTCATTCTTACCACCAATCGTCCCACCGTTTTCAATGGTTAATTTTTGATCGCCGGATTCGCCTGAGACCAACGCATTATCACTAACAGCATGAATTGATCCAATCGTTTGAGAGGTTTGTCCAAACAGGACACTAGCTCCACCGCTGACATTAAGCGCAGAAGTGCTACCTAATGCGTAGTTAGCAGCTAACTCCAATTGAGCCTTATCCCCTGAAATCGTTGTGGAACCCGTATAGGAGTTGTCAGCATGGCTTAACGTAAGTGTTCCATCGACAAGCTCCAAATTACCGTCACCACTAATTAACATCGAGATGATTCCGGTTTCACCAATGGTATAGGTGTTACCTGTCTCAAGAACTAATTCGGTACCACGCAAATTAACAGCTAAATCTTTATAGTCACCGTCCTCAACAAAAGTTAATCCATTAAAGTTTCCCTTAATCGTCGCAACATGATCGCCACCTTGCATGATGTCGCGTGTAAAGGTATTTACAGTTGTTGATCCGGACTGAGCTGACAAAGTGAAACTGTCTGTATTGACTTCGCTCTCGCTATCAATATTCGTGATGAGTTTCAGGGACTCATCGCCTGACATGAACGCAGCTTCACCATTCTCATCTGAGTATTGGGCTAAAGCAGCATTTAGAAGGATTTCTGTTTGTTGATCTGCCGAAGCAGTTAATTCTTGTCCTTGTAAATTAATGACACCTGCACCATTGCCGATTCTTCCAAAATTGATACGACCACCACTTAATACCAACCCATTGATCTTTCGATCAGCAGTAGAAAGTTCATCATTGACCGTCAAAATCGAATTCGTAACATTCAGCTTGATGTTTTCAAGGACATCATTGCCTTTTTCTGTCAAATCAAACGCGATGTTAGTTAGCGAAAGGTTCCCGCTAAAAGCATTATCCAGTTCCGGATCCGGATCTTGATTGAAATTAAATCCAACAGGCGCATCCCCGGTGCCAGTAACGTTAACTGATCCTTTGCCTTGCAACTGATTGCTTAAAGTCCATTTGTTTGAAATGGCGGCGTCTAAACGTGATTCGGCATTAACGAAAAGGATTGTGCCGGTACCCATCGTCGCATTATTTTGAAGATTCAACACACTGAAAGAATCAGTGGTGCCTAGTGTAATCTTCCCTGAATAATTGGCATTTTCAGACAAAACCGTCAACGTTCCTGACTGAACATTTAAATCGCCTCCACCACTCAATGCACCAGAAATTGAAGACTCATTTTCACCGAGAAGTGACAAAGTCCCATTCAAGTGCACGCTACCGGAAGCGTTCATGTAGCCAACTCGGTTGGCACCTTCATTAAAATAGGATCCGGCAACCGTCAAGGATGAAGTATTGCCCAACGCTTGAGCCGCGGCTTTCAGGGTAGCACCTTCATTAACCGTTGTAGAGCCTGTGTAGCTACTCTGCTCAGCTTGCTCATTGGCAAGAGTCACAGTGCCGGATTCCACAAGCAAGCTACCATCACCGATGATCCTAGCTGTTAATGTATTATCCGCACCCTCAACGTCAGAGCCAGACAAATTCAGCGTTTTTTCAAGATCAATTTCGGTTAACACAAAGGATAGGCCAAGCCCCTCCTCGTTGCTGGCTAACTCATATTCGTATGTGCCCAAAGCAACACGGCTACCTTCCTGCATGATCGCAGACTTGATACCCTGAGCGTCTCCATCATCTAATGCAAGTTTGCTGACATCACCATGAATTGAGCTCGTATGAATCAATATTTGCTCAATGCTGCCTTCGTCAGCTGTCAACACATTAGCGGCGTCTGTCTCTCCAACTGTCGTATCGGCAACTGTCAAGCTAATCGTTCCACCATTGGTTAGATCCAAACTATCCACTTTGATTTGGCCTAGTTGCTTCGTGCCAACATTAGCACCGGCGGCCCCCGCAAAGACCAGGGTCCCACCATTCATAACGAGTTGTCCAGTTTTCTCTGAGGCGCCCGTTAAATCAATGACATCACTACCAGTCTGAATCGTTACAACGGCCCGACTATCTAAACGGAAGGTCGTATCAGTCAGTGTGGAGACATCATTTGAATTCAAGGCTAACGACATCAGTGCGTTGCCAAGATAAACAGACCCTGTGAAACCTACATTTTCGGAACCGAAGCTGAAGGTTTCCCCATTTGCAGAAATAGAA
>ERZ779866.2506-NODE-2506-length-16433-cov-4.561790_pt1 | contig 16433 bp, 18 predicted proteins | sample MGYA00511248_ERZ779866 | MGnify/ENA primary metagenome ERZ779866 (study PRJEB29588, sample SAMEA2155758) | human gut metagenome | biome: human gut; feature: human-associated habitat; material: faeces | place: Denmark | collected 2008/2010 ... | reverse complement strand
AATTTCATAAAAAACAATTATGGATTTATATAATATATAAGTATTTGTAATTATAAATAAAGAACTATACAATACAATTGAAATAAAAAGGAGGAACTTTATGAACGCATTATCAACATTATTCCCTGTATTTTTTATGATTATATTAGGTATGATTGCTCGTATTAAAGGCTTTATTAGTCCTGAACAAAAAGAAGGTGCCAATCATATTGTCTTTAATGTTTTATTCCCAATACTTATTTTTAATGTTTTATTTACCGCAAAGATAGAATCATCGGCGATTCTTATCGTGCTTTATGTTTTAATTGCCTTTACACTTGCCTTGGTTTTAGGTAAATGTATTGCCAAGTTTACAGGTAAGGAAGTAGGTCACATTTCTCCTTACTTACTTACAACATGTGAAGGAGGAAATGTTGCTTTACCACTTTATACTTCTATTGTAGGAGTTGCTTATGCTAGTAATACCGTTATTTTTGATATTGCTGGAACAGTGATTGCCTTTATTATTATTCCTATTCTTGTCGCAAAACAAACCTCAGGTAATACCAGTACTAAAGAATTATTAAAGACGATTTTTACGAATTCTTTTGTAATTGCAGTGATGTTGGGATTAGTTTTAAATCTTTTGGGTGCCTATGATCTGTTAAGTCAAACAACTTTTATAGATCTTTATACAAATACAATTCAACAAGCAACAGCACCGATTGTTAGTCTTATTTTATTGATAATTGGCTATAACTTAAAAATTAATAAAGATACTTTAGGATCGTTGTTAAAACTTGTAGGAGTAAGAATTGTCTTCTATATCCTTGTTATTGTAGGATTCTTTGTCTTCTTCCCACATTTAATGGCAGATAAGATCTACATGATGGCTGTTCTCATTTACTTTATGTGTCCAACTGGATTTGCGATGCCAATGTTGATTTCACCACTTAATAAAAGTGAAGAAGATGAAGACTTTACAGCAGCTTTCATTTCATTATTCATGGTAATTACACTTATTGTTTATACATGTGTGGTTTTATTTGTTGCATAGAATGAAAATTTAATATATAGGACATAAAAATATTTTATAATAGAAATAATTTAAGGAGGAAAATCAATGAAATTTAGTGAAGATTTTTATTGGGGTGGCGCAGTTGCTGCCAATCAATGTGAAGGTGCTTGGAACGTAGACGGACGTGGAATGGCACGTACAGATGTAACAACTGGAGGAACAGTTAATACACCACGTATGGTTACTTTTATTGATAAAGATGGGAATAAACAAAAGTTACCTAACCATGGATTTAAATTACCAGAAGGAGCTCATTTTGCAGTATTTGATGATGAACTTTATCCAAACCATGATGGTATTGATTTTTATCATCATTACAAAGAAGATATTGCTTTACTTAAAGAAATGGGATTCAAGATGTTTAGATTATCAATCTCTTGGTCAAGAATTTATCCAACAGGAGAAGAAGAAAAACCAAATCAAGCAGGTTTAGATTTCTATCGAAATGTATTTACAGAACTTAGAAATGCTGGTATTGAACCACTTGTTTCTATCTGGCATTTTGATACACCACTTGCTTTAGAAGAAAAATATGGAAATTGGTTAGATCGTAAATATATTGCTCTTTATGAAAAATATGTAACAACAATCTTTAATGAATACAAAGGGCTTGTTAAATACTGGTTAACATTCAATGAAATCAATAATACAATTAACTTCTTACCAGATGATGCCAGTGATGAAGCATATCAAGAAGCTTATCAACATTTACATTATCAATTTGTGGCAAGTGCAAGAGCAGTACAAATTGGACATCAAATTGATCCTGAAAATAAAATTGGATGTATGATTTGTGGTATTACTTATTATCCATTAACATCCGATCCAGAAGATATCTTATTTAATCGTTCTAAATGGGAAAAAGGAATCTTCTATTGTGGAGATGTTCAATGTAAAGGTAAATATCCAACATTTACAAAACGTTTATGGAAGGAACATAATGTTCAATTAGACATTACTGAACAAGACTTAGAAGAACTTAAAAAAGGTACAGTTGATATGTATACTTTCTCTTATTACATGTCACAAGCTGTTACTACTCATAAAAATGATGATACAGTAAGTGGTAATATGTCATTTGGTGTACGTAATCCATACTTAGAATATTCTGATTGGGGATGGGCACTTGATCCTAAAGGATTAAGATATTATCTTGAAATGATTTATGATCGTTATGAAAAACCATTAATGGTTGTAGAAAATGGTTTAGGTGCTTATGATACTGTAGAAGAAGATGGAAGTATTCATGATAATTATCGTATCGAATATTACCGTGCCCATATCGAAGAAATGGCAAAAGCTATTGAAAATGGTGTAGACCTTATTGGTTATACAACTTGGGGATGTATTGATTTAGTTTCTGCTGGAACTGGTGAAATGAGAAAACGTTATGGTTTCATTTATGTTGATAAACATGATGATGGAACAGGAACAATGGCAAGAAGTAAAAAAGATTCATTCTATTGGTATAAAAAAGTAATCGCTTCTCAAGGAGAAGACTTAGACTAAGAACTATTCAGTTGAATAGTTCTTTTTATTTAATAATCGTTTTAATCAATTCCATCATAATTTCCTTATCTTCAGGTCTTGAACTCGCTACTAAGATCGTAAGTGTTGCAAGAGCATCATTATTAATTCTTTCCATGCCATTTTTATAAAGAGCATGATTCTTTTCTAAAAAATATAAAAAGATGGTTGCACCAATTCTTTTATTCCCATCAATAAAACTATGATTTTTAACAATAAAATAAAGTAATGCACTGGCTTTATCTTCTAAAGTTGGATATAAATCAACTCTTCCAAAACTTTGATAAATCGTTGAAATACTGCTTCTAAAAGAATCATCTCTTTCAATAGAAAATAAATCCCCTTTATTTTCAAACATAGTATTATGTATAAGTTTCATACATTCATCGTAGTGGAGAACATAGGTATCTTTTTGTCCAACTGGAATTTCTAATTGATGATGATCATAATCATCCAAAATCTTAAAACCTCTTTGATAAGCTTTTAGAAATTCTAACATAGAATTACTACTTGGAAGTTTACCACCAGCATTTCTATATTGATCAAGCATCTTTGTAACATAATCAATATCCTGAAAATGACGCTCATTAACAACATAACCTTTTAAAAGATATCTTTTTAATATACTATTTGCCCATTTTCTAAAAAGAACACCTTGCTTAGATTTGACTCTATAACCGACAGAAATAATAACATCTAGGTTGTAATAATTAATATCTACTGTAGCAATCCTATCTTTTTTTGTACGAGGGTCATATCTTTTTAGTTGAGTTGCATTTTTTGCAACTGAACTCTTTTCATCTAATTCTTCTTCGACGAAAATATTAGAAATATGCCTAGAAATAGTAGACTTATTTTTGTTGAAAAGTCTACTCATTTGATCTAATGTTAACCACACAGTTTCACCGTTAGAAGAAACATTGACATTTAATACAAAACTACCATCTTTGAATTGCACAACTTCATTTTTTTCAATCAAATCAATCATAAAAATACCATCCTTTCTTTTGCTTCTTTAAAAGAGAATAACATGGGATTTTAAAGATGTCATTGGCTGGATAATCCAATAAAATGAATGTAATTTTTATACTTAAACACCGTTTATTTGTGTTTTAAGTAAAATTATTCAATATATTAATAAAGATGGAAGTGATATGCTAGAAATGTAAAAAGAAAGAAGGAGAACTTATGGAATATACAAAACATGAAATAAAGCTCTTTTTAAGTGAAATTTATCCAGAAGAAGTTTTAAAAGATGAATGTCTTGATTTTATAGAAAAATCATATAATGCTTTGAGCTTTTGGGGGATTGTTGATAAACAAAATAAAAATTTAAAAACAATAAAAGATGTTGTGAGAGTGCTAAATGAAAGTATTGTTAGATTTAGTGAATTACAAGAGCTTATAGAAGATTTTCAAATGGATGTAGAAGATGATGGTTCAATAGAAAAAATCTTTCAAACACCTTATCATCTATCTGTTTATAAAGAATTAGAAAAAATGAAGCCAATAAGATTTTGGAAATGTGCATTGGTATTTATAGATTATATGGATAAAAACTATGATAAGATCATTCATAAAGTTTCGACAAACTACGATACCACAAAAATGCCTTATAATCGAATTTCTATGATGAGACATAATAGTTATCGAGAATTAAATGAAGTTATTAAACGTGGTATTTTTAGTGCTCTTAACTTTAAATATAAAGAATGTTCCAATAAAGAAGTTCTTCAACTCCTTGATCATTTTAAAGAGAATAAATATGTTCATTTGATGCTTTGTTTTCTTGCTTCTAACTATTCTAAAGAACTTTATATTCTTGGATGTACAAGTGCAGCGGTTTATGAAAGTATAGGAGATGATTTAGATGAAGAAATGGAGGAATTGGTAAATGGTTAGTCAATATCAAAGAAAAACAATAAATGCTTATATTTCAAGTCATTATCAAGAAATGTTTCATGTATGGAATGTACCTTTAGATCAAAATCATTATTCGTTGGATAATTTAATTGTTTCTTATACGTATTATCAAGTTTTTGATTTAAAAATGTCAGATGAACAAAGAGCAAATGCAATCATTGCACTTATTAAAGAAAGAGCAGGTATTCGTCAGTATATTCAAAGTTGTTATCATGAGGAAGAAGAATATTTTTCATTATTAATTTATCAAATGTATTTTAGAAGACTTATTCGAGATACTTTTAATTGTATAAATATTATGGATGAACAAGTAGAAAATATTTTTTCAACAAGGGATAAAAGAGTTCAAAGTGATCTTTTAGGAATAGAAAGAAAGATGAAAGTAACAGATTTTCAAGCTTATCAATCTTTTATGGCTCTTATAAATAACTATGTAATGCAAAAATATAATGTATAAAAAAACAAAGTCATAAAAACTTTGTTTTTTTATATAACGATTCTTAAAATAAAATGGTGATTACTAACAGAAAATTGACAGTTTCCATTTAATTTATCTACTGTATAAACAATACTTTGACTACCAAAACCATGATTTTTTTCTTTAGAAATCGGTATTCCATCTACAAATATAGGTTCATTTAAATAATTATTTTCAATAGAAATCAAAAGTTTACCGCATTTTTCTTCTATAGTAAGTTGAATAAAACGATAATCTTCTAATAACAAAACAGCTTTCAAAGCATTTTCTAAGGCATTTGAAAGAATAGAAGTTAAATCAATATCACTAATCGCTAATTTTTTAGGAACAGTTAATTGATAATGAAAATCAATATTTCCTTCTTGAATTCTATTTTCATAAGAAGCAATAATCATATTTACTGTATCATTTAAACAATATTGCTTTCTTACGGTTTGATCCAATGAATCAAACAAAGTATGAATATAATCAATAGCATGTTCACTTTGATTGTTTTCCAAATCATTTAAAATATTATTTAAGAAATGACGCATATCATGACGAATCAATACGATTTTCTTTTCGTTTTCTTTCATGAGTGTCATTTCCTTTTCAACTTGGGTTTGTTTCATATACATAAGTTTATTATTTGTTTCAATATGTTGCTTTTCTTCATACTGTTTAAAATAAACAGTACAAAAAATAAAATAACAAATACATAGAAGAAAAGGTGTAAATTCAACGGTTATTTTATTTCCGATATATAATAATTGTGTATATACAGTAGATATATAATCAAATATATAGTAGAAAATAGGGATAATCCCAAAAGAAAGAAGTTCACTTGACTGTTTCTTTAATAGTTGTGAAATTGGTAAATAAACAAATTTTGCGATTAGACAAAAAGAAAAAAATAAAGTAAGAGAATAAACACTGTCTTCAATTCCATCTATAAAAGAAGAAACAAAGATGGATGTCCAATTGCTAATTTGACAACACAAATAAGCGCTTGTAATAGCAATTATTGTTGAAAAAATTCTTTTTTTAAAAATGATGACAAAGAATAGAAATAATGGTAAATGAGTAATAAGTGGGTAAAGTGAGATAACACTTGAAATATTCTTTGAAAAATAAAAGATTGCCTGTAAAGCTAAATCAATAAAGAAGAAGCTCGTGATGATAAGAATATTTTTTTTGTTTATTTTTATATCAAGAAATAAAGAAGAAACAAAAATACCAAAGAGCAACGTTAAGGTGTATCGTATAACCTCTAAAATCGTACCATTCATATTTTTTAACTTCCTTTCTTAAACATATATTCAAAATAAGCTTCTTTAAAATCTTTAGTACAAGATCGTGCAATTGGAATCTTTTTATGAGATTTTGTTTCAATCTCTAAAGAACTAAAATGATCTACAGAAGGCATATAAACTAAATAACTACGATGACATTTATAAAATCCATCATTTAAAAGAAGTTCTTTACTACAATTAACAAATGTATCTAAAACATCAATACGTCTATTATTTTCTAAATAAAAAAGAACTTTCTTATTTTGAGCTTCAATACATTCAATTTGATGATAATAAACCTTTTGAAATCCAGCCTCAGTTTTTACAACAATAAACTTAGGTTCATGATGAATAGAAAGCTTACAGTCATTTAAAAGAGAGCATAAACGTTCGTAGTTTGTCGGCTTAATTAGATAACCGCTAGCTTTTACATCATAAGATTCTAAAGCAAATTCAGGAGAAGATGTTAAAAAGATGATTTTAACGACTTGATCAGTTTTTCTAATTTCACGAGCTGCATCCATACCGTTTAATAGAGGCATCATGATATCTAAAAAAATAACATCGACTTTACTTTTTTGATAACTATTAATCAAAGCATCCCCATGATTAAAAAGATAAACAGAAACATCTTCATTATTATCCTTTCCCCATTGTTCAATCATTTCTTTCACTTTATTCATATATAAAATATCATCATCACATATTGCTATAAACATAATCATCACCTAATACTATTTTATCAAAATATGTTTATGACTTATATACATTTCACACCATAAAAATGCCATTTTGCGCTAAATCACAAAAATAGATTTAATAAATAGTAAAAAAAAGAAGGAAGAAGAAGTATGAAAAAGGGAAAAATATTATCAATTATGTTGGTGTTTTTAATGATGATCAGTTTTTTACCAACAAATATTTATGCAGCTGATGACACAAAAACTATTGATCAATTAGTTGTTACATCCTATGAACAATTAGTAAATGGATTAGGTGATGCAGCCGATGTTGAACAGGATACGGATGGACATATTAATATTAAATTAAAGAAAAACTTAAAAGGACAACTAAAACTTAATATACAAGGTGCTTATTATGTTTTTGATGAAATGAAAAAACACTTGATGGTGATTGTAAATTATCAGAAACATTAGACGCACCAGAATCATTATGTCTAGATCATAATAGTAATTCAACGATGGTTTTAAAAGGAAATGGTACATATAAACATGGTCAATATTACGCAATCTTTTGTGGGTCTGGATGTAAATATATTATTTTAAGTGCTAGACTTGAAGGAAGCATTGGAAGTAATGGAGATGTTGATGTAAGAACTCAATTACAAGATGGTTATGAATGTTACCTTGTAACAAAAAATGGAACAAATATTTTTGATGAACAAAATACGAAAGAAAATAAGATAGAAGTTAAATCAAATGATTATTCTAGAGATGTCTATGTTTTTGAACAACATAATCATGTTTATAACCAAGAAGTTGAATCATCTAAATATGTAAAACAAGCTGCAACTTGTGTAACACCAGGAATTTATTATAAGAGCTGTACTTGTGGCGCAAAAATTAATTCAGAACTTGATACTTTTACAACAGGTCATTTAGGACATGATTATACAGTTCAAGTCAAAAAAGAAGCTTATTTAAAATCAAAAGCAAAAGATTGTACAGAACATGATGTTTATTGGTATGTATGTTCAAGATGTGGAAAAACATCTACAACACTTTCTTATGCTGATTTAGATAATAAAGTAGATCATGTTTCAAGCGATTGGATCATTGATAAAGAAGCTACTTTGGAAAGTGATGGTTCTAAACATAAAGAATGTACTGTATGTAAAGAAGTGCTAGAAACTGAAAAAATTGCAAAATTAGAAAACAAAGCAACAGTAACATCGACTGTTAAAAAAGAAGAAGCAAAAACTGCCACTAAATCTGTTAAAACAGGAGATAATACAAATATTATTGAAGTTGTATGTTTGTTAGTATTTAGTTTAGCTGTACTAACTTTAGTTAGAAAATATTGCTAATAAAAATGGGGTATATCCCCATTTTTATTTATAAGCTTTATAAAGAATAAGAGAAATAACGGCTGTTATAATATCTGCAATCATTTGACTACAAATGATACCAACATAACCAAAGATATTTGCTAGAACAATCATACAAAGTAAAAGAACGATTCCTTGTCTTCCTATTGATAAAATAAAGGCAGGAAGAGCTTTACCTTCAGATTGGAAGAGTGTAGTAAAAACAAGAATGACACCTACACAAGGTGAAGATAAAAGTAAACATCTTAACATAACGGTTCCTGATTGAACGATAGAACTATCATTCATAAATAGTTTAATAAATGATGGTGTAAATAAAGCTAGGATAATAGATGTACATAAAGCAAAAGCTACTTCTACTAATAAATCAAATCTAATGATTTCTTTTAGTCGTTTAATATTACCTGAACCATAATTATAACCAAGTAATGGTTGGGCTCCAAAGGCAAAACCAATCATTACAAGTAAAACAATCATATTGATTTTTAAAACAATTCCCATAGCTGCTACTTTATCATTACCATAAGTGACAAGATAGTTATTTGTAAGAGCCATCGCAAAACTTGACATAAGATTAGTAATAGAAGCAGGAATGCCAATCGTAAAAATAGAAATTAATTCACTTTTAGTGATATGGGTATGCTTTAAAGAAATTGATAATTTTTTACTTTTCTTTAAAACAAGATAAATAAAAACAAGATCAGAGGCAAAATAACCAATAATGGTTGCAATAGCTGCTCCTCCAGCGCCCATGTTTAAATATAGAATGAAAATAGGATCTAAAATGATATTGACGATTGATCCTGTAATTGTCCCAAGCATAGATTCTGTGGCTAAACCTTCTGTTCGCATAAGATTACTAGGTGTTAAGGAAACGATAATTAAAGTAGCTCCTAAGGCCATATAAGTATAATATTGACTTGCATAAGGAAGGGTTGCTTTGTTTGTACCTAGTAAAGTTAAAATAGGATCTTTAGCAATCAACATCAAAATAGAAATAAGAATTCCACAAATAATAGCACTATAGAAACAAAAACCACTGACATTCTTTCCCTCTTTATCTTGTTTTTGTCCAAATAAGCGAGAAATAACAGAACTTCCGCCAATACCAAAAATATCACCTAAAGCAATCATCAAAGTGAAAATAGGGGCACATAAAGAAACCCCAGCAACGAGGTTCGTATTTTGTGTTTGAGCTACAAAATACGTATCGACCATATTATAGACTAAAGAAATAACCATGCTTAATACAACAGGTAAAGCAAGTTTAAAGTAAGCTTTGGATATAGGTGCTTTTTCAAATAAATCATTATTATTCATATAAATACCTCTCTTTCTAAGGGAGTATAACAAATAAATTTGTAATTTATTGTGACATGTGTCACAATAAAGATATGAAAAAAATATATGATCAAAACTTAATAAATCAAATCAAAAAAAGATATAAAATAGATGAATATTTTTCTAAGAAATATGAATTTATAATGATTGAATATGAACAAGGGGAAACAATAATTAATCCTTTAGAAAAAACACAATATATTCAATTTGTAGTAGAGGGAACATTACTTATTTCTTTTATTAATTTAGAGGGGAAGCAAACGATTGTTTCTCAAAGCGAAGAATTATGTATTTTAGGGGATATGGAATTTGCTGATGATTTAAATCCAATGTTTTTTGCTGAGGCAAAAACAAAGGTAAAAACGCTCGCTCTTTCGTTGAAAGAATATAAAGAAAGTCTTAATCAAGATTTTCAATTTCTCCATACACTTTTAAATTCAATAGCTGCTAAATTAAAACAATCCTCAACCAATCAATTTGTCTATCAAAGTGTTGAAGAACGTTTTCTTCATTATATACACTATTATTGTAAGGGTTCATTAAAGAGTATTGAAGAAACAATAAACTATCTTCATTGTAGTCGAAGACAATTACAAAGAATTCTAAAAAAACTTTGTGATGAAGAAAAAATAATTAAAGAAGGTAAAGGAAGGTATAAAATAAAAGGGTGAAAAATTCACCCTTTTAAAAGTTATGCATTTAACATTTTGTTAGCAAGTTTTTTAGCGATGATAACTAATAATACGGCAACAGCAGCAAGAATAGCTGAACCTATGAATCCCATCACATAAGATCCAGTAGCATCAAAGAAACTTGCGGAAATCTTAGGACCAACGAAAGCTCCAATACCATAACCAATAAAGATTAAACCATAGTTTCTATTATAGTATTTAGAACCAAAGATTGTTTTAACCATTGGTGCGAAAACAACAAGTAATCCACCAAAAGAGAAACCAACTAAAGCAATACATGCAACAAAGTAAGCAAATGAATGAGCTATTGTTAACATAAGCATTGAAATACCATTTAAAAATAAGACAAGAATTAAAGAATTCCATCCTTTTAACTTATCATAAATAACACCAAATGATAAGCGACCAAACATATTAAATAAAGTCATTAAACTTACACATAAAGCAGCATCCATAGCTGATAAACCGATTTGAGTTTGTGCAATTGGTGATGTTGCAGAAACCATCATTGTTCCTGCAGCATTAGCAAAAATAAACATAACTAATAATACCCAGAAGATAGGAGTTTTAACCATTTGAGGAATATTATAATCTTTTGTATGTAATTCTTTACTTTGTTGTGCACTTGGAACCCAACCTTCAGGAGTCCATCCATCAGGACAAGGAACGATCATCCAAGCAACAGCTCCAACACCGATTAAGAATACAACACCTAAAATTTTACAAGCCATTGGTGCTCCAAAATTATCAATTAACATTTGAGCGATAGGTGACATAATGAAAGGACCACAAGCAGCTCCAGCTTGAACTAAACCAGAAATAGAACCACTTTTATCTGGAAACCATTTTAAAGCTGTAGGTAAACATGCAGGATAAATTGTTCCAGCACCAGCACCAGCAATGACACCATAAGCAATATATAAGAACGGAATAGATGAAGCAAAACCAGTTAAGATCCACCCTCCAGCAAATAAGACTAAACCAATATAGATTGCAACTCTTGGTTGTAATTTTTCAGCTAAAATACCACCAAGGAAACCTACTGCACAGTAGATAAACATATAAATTGTGTATGCCATTGAAAAATCTGAATTGCTCCATCCAAATTGGTTACAAAATGGCAAACAGAACAAACTAAAGAAGGCAGTGGCAGAAGTGAATAAACTTTGAATCCAAACCCCTGCAAAAACACGCCAACGTGTTGCTTTTGTAATTTTCATATTCTTTTTCTCCCTTTCTTATTGTAAAGTACCTAAATCAAGTGGTACGCCTTGTCCGTTGAATTTACCAGCTTCTCTACTTGTTCCTAACCAGTAAACCATACTAGCGATATCTTCTACTTCAAGAAATGGCACACCAGCATACATTTCTTCAACAGATTTGAAATTTTTACCAGTTAAATCATTAATGAATTTAACATAATCCATTGTTTCACACATTGGAGTTTTAACTTTAGTAGGACATAAAGCATTAACGATTATTCCTTTAGAACCCACTTCTTTAGCAAGCGTTTTAGTTAAACCTAAGATCCCCCATTTACTCATACAATAAGTAGCTAATTGTGGAGTACCATATAAACCAGAAGTTGATGAAATATTAATGATACGACCAAATCCTTGTTTTAACATATATTTAGCGGCATATTTATCAGTACGCCAAGTACCAATTAAGTTAATATCCATTACTTTTTCAACTTGTTCATCAGTTAACTCCCAAGTATAACCGAAGTTAATAACACCAGCATTTGCAATCACAACATCTATACGACCAAATGTTTCCCAAACTGAAGCAAATAATGCTTCCATATCTTCAGTAGAAGTAATGTTTGCTTTTTTTGCTAAAACTTTTGCTCCTTTAGCTTCACAACTAGCAATAGTTTCTTTAAATGCTTCATGAGATGGATCTAACATATCAGCTAAAACAACATTAAATCCGTTTTCAGCATATTTGTAGGCATGAGCGCGACCTTGTCCCATTGCTCCACCTGTAATAAGAACAACTTTTTTTTCTTCCATAATTTTTCTCTCCCTTTTGTTATTTATTTAACATCACATGTTATTTTTTTAACAAAGATATTTTAAACTCTCAAACGATTTGAGAGTCAATAGGGTAAAAAAGTATCAAATAAGGTCAAAAAAGGAGAAAATATGTTATAATTTGGTGAAAACTTTAAAACGATTTGAAGGTTGGGGGATTATGTACAATACATATACAATTGGAGAACTTGCAAAAATATTAGGAATTACAGCCGAAACAATCCGTTATTATGAAAGAAAAGGGATTATTGCACCCATTCATGATCAAGAAAGTGGCTATCGTTATTATACAACATGGGATCTTCATATGTTGATTCGTGCACGTTGTTATCTTGGCTTTGGTTTATCAATTGAAGAAACTGGGGGAATATTACAAAGTAAGTCTTTAGAAGAAATAGATGAATTATTAGAAAAACAAGAACAAATCATTGAAAAGAATATTATTTATCAAATGAATTTATTAAAAAGACTACGTACCAATCGAAAACTCATTAGTCGTAGTGAAAACTTAAACTTTACTTTACAAAAAAGACCAGGTATTTATCGTATTGATACGCAAAAGTGTTATACAATTGATTTAAAGAAAGATGAAAGAGAAGAACTTAAAGATTTTTGTCAAAAGATTCCTTTTGTTTTTTCAACAGCGCTTTTTCCTCAAGAACAAATCGAAAAGGGAAATAAAGAATTTTATTATGGAATAGGCATAGAAGAAGAATTTGCGGGAGTGCTTGATATCAAGGAAAGTGAGTATGTTCATTATTATCCTGAACATCTTTGTCTTTATATGTCAATTTCTTCTCGTTCAAGTCAAATCTTAACGTATGAAGTGCTCAAACCAGCATTTGACTATATGAAAAAGAATAATTTACAACTTGCTGGGGATGTCATATCACAAGTTGTTTCAATGTGGAAACCAGAAGAAGAATATTTTAATTATCATAATATTTGGATTCCCGTCAAATAAAAAAGCAATTTCGTGCGAAATTGCTTTTTATCTTGTTCTTTGTAATGATTTTTTAAGAATAGAATCATCAATAAAACGAATATATGTTTCTAATGTTTTTTGTCCATAAGTAAAACGTAATTTTGTTTTCTTTGGATAAGTCACTCTTTTGATTTTTCTATAATCAAATAAAACACGACCAATTAAAACTTGTCTATGTCCAAAATAAATAATCCATTGAATCATTAAATAGAAAACAAAAGAATAAATTGTTAAGATATTTAATGGTAAATATACACTATCTACATCACCACTTAATAAGTGGGTAATCATGAAATAAACACAATACACAAACAGCACTAAGTAAATAGCGATAAGTACACCATAAAATACTTTTCCTTGCATGTTGACACCACAAACCATTGTGTCATCTTTTTTCTTTGTTTTAATAATTGTAGCGACGAAGTTAATAATTAAATATGTAATCCATAATAAAACAACAGCTACTAAAATAGGTAATAAATATTTTAAATCTCCCATAAAAGACGCTCCTTTAAATAATTACCTTATTATTATACAAGAAAAAACAAAAATAGTATAGTTAAAAAAATAATACAATATATCTTTATGTTATTATTAAGATAAATTAAGAGGAAAGGTAAAAAAATAATGGAAATTACAAAAGAAATATTAGAAGATATTTTAGACGCTTATAGTTATGAAATTGTTTTTGTAGATCGACAACATATCGTGCGCTATATGAATAAAACAGCTAAAGAAAGATATGGTGAGCGTGTAAAAATCAATCAAAGTTTATTTAATTGTCATAATGAAAACTCTAAAGTTAAAATTGAAGAATTTTTAAAAAGAGCCGATGCTGGTGAAGATGAAATGTTTGAAACTTATAATACTAAAACAGGTGAAAGAGAATTCTTTGTACCTGTTAGAGATTCTAATAAACAAGTCATTGGTTATTTTGAAAGACATGAGATGCCTTGGGATGAAAGCAATCCTAAAGTTCCTGTAACTGAATATTGGAAACATAGAAGATAGCTTTGCTATCTTCTAATAGTTTCTAGCATAATATTCATCAAAAGTTAGACCACTTTTTTCTATTTTTTGGGCTAAATCTTTTCCTACATAACGAATGTGCCAAGCTTCATAACTATATCCTGTTAGTTCCTCTTTATCTTTTGGATAACGTAAGATAAAACCATAATTACTTAGTTGGCTTAAAAACCAAGAATATTGAGGGTGATTTTCAACTTCTTCATATTTATCTTGATCTAAAGCAATATCTAAGCCTAACCCCGTTGTATGTTCACTATGACCAGGACGTGAACAAGTTTCATCTGCTCTTTCTACACTATAAGTTTCTACCATATGATTATAGATTTCTTTTTGCCAGGCTGTTGAACGATAGCCTGAAGTCACATACAGTTCAAACCCTTTATTTGTACAAGCTTGTTTTAAAGCTTGAAAATCATCATAAACCACTTTTCGAGCAGTATGTTTACTATAAGAACTTCCATAAGTACCTGCGTTTGTATTTATTTCAACAAGATCACTCGGTTCATAGGTTTCATCTAATTGATAATATTTATTAACAAGAGTATTTAAAGCATTAGGATTTTCTTGTTTAATAATTTTTTGATAAAAATCAAAATCACGATTCATATTTACAAGTGTAATAACTTCTTTTTTACTTAGATCTTGGTGTTCTTTTTGGTAGATATCATATCTTTCTTTATATTCTTGATGATAAAAACTTATTTCAGGTGTTTGTTTCTTTTTTACCGTTTTTACTTCCTGAGTATTTTTTTTAGGAAAGAAAAAAACGATTCCAACAATCATACAGATTATTAATATTAATAGACTTATTCTTTTCTTCATATAAACCTCACATTTCTATATCAATATCATCATTATTAATAATTTGTTTAACATAATTTTTGAATTCTTTAATGATATCAGCTTGATTTTTTAAAATACTATGTTGACTAGCAAGAGTAGAAGTATATTCTTTAAGTGAATAAATAGTGACAACATCATCATTATAATGATTGATTAAAGGAATATAAGTGATATTTTCAATAGATATGTTGTTTGCTTTTTTTACGAAATCTAATGAAATCATACCTTCTAATTGATTGTAAACATCTTTCATCGTACTTAAAAAATTACCTAAAGAATAAATAACAAGTGTATGATTGATTTTTTCAATAGGTTGAATTAAATGAGGATGATTTCCAATTACAACATCAACACCTAAATCAGCAAAATAATGAGCATATTCTTGTTGTAAATCAGATAATTCACTATGTCCTTCTTTACCCCAATGAACAGCTACAATAACGACATCGCTTTGCGCTTTAGCGTTGTTTACATCTTCTTTAATTTGTTCCTTATCTAATTGTCCTAATATATAAGGATACGTTTTTAATTGTTTTTGAATAGATTTATAGTTGGTTGTTTCATTAACACCAAAAGTATAAGCTAAAAAACTAAAACGAATTCCGTTTTTTTCAATGACTCTTATTGTTTGCCGGTCTTCTTGATTTTCATATAGCCCAGAAAAGAGAATATCGGAATGTTGCTTCCAAATATGTGCAGATGATATCAAAGCATCTTTTCCTAGATCCATGGAATGATTTGTAGCACTAGAAACCATATTAAATCCTGTATCTTGTAGATCATCAATTAAAGATTCAGGAGAATTAAAATTAGGATAACCTTTAATTCCATAAGAATCACCAGCAATCAAAGTTTCTTGATTAATATAAGCTAAATCATGATCAGAAATATATTTTTTTATATTTTGATAACAAGGTTTAAAATTATAGGTTGTATTATTTCCTTGTTTTAAGGCATATTGATAAACATTTTCATGGATAATATTGTCTCCTACTGCAACAAAGGAAACAGTAGGGTAGGATGTGTTTTTTTTATGTATTGTTCTAGGTTGGATAGGAGTAGAATAATAAGAAAATATAAAATAAAAAAGTAAACATAGTGTTATTAAGAATGTGATTGAAACAAAGAATATTTTTTTCTTATTTATTTTTTTCATATGTTTTCCAGCCTTTCCTTTTGATTA
>ERZ779866.2505-NODE-2505-length-16433-cov-15.332336_pt1 | contig 16433 bp, 15 predicted proteins | sample MGYA00511248_ERZ779866 | MGnify/ENA primary metagenome ERZ779866 (study PRJEB29588, sample SAMEA2155758) | human gut metagenome | biome: human gut; feature: human-associated habitat; material: faeces | place: Denmark | collected 2008/2010 ... | reverse complement strand
ATCTACTGTATGTCTTGCCGTCTCCTGGTTGTTCGCCGCAAAATGCTTCACCGTTATATTGAAGGCCTAATGCGACACGCATTACGAGGCTTGATTGTGAATTTGACGAAGCATCAACTCCGCTTCGGCACGATCAGCGGGCGACCCTTTTTGCAAAACCTCTTGCAAAAGTTGAATGGCCTCATCCTTGGCGCCGATAGCCACAAAAGAGCGAGCCATAGCGAGCGAATCACCCATGTTGGATGTCTCTTCTTTGGGTGACGTCGAAGGCGTCTTGGTTACAGGTTGATGTGTCTCTTTGACTGTCGGCTCCTCGTTAAGCGGCAATTCCTCTCCTACCAAATCAAACACATTGCTCGCGCTAGCCCCTGCCGAGGGAGGAACCTGATGAACAGGCTCAGTCTTCGCAGGATGAGAATACGTTTGAGTTTGAGGCGCTGTTGCGCTTGGCTTTGTTGAAGCCTCTGGAGCGCCCATGGTGGGTTCGACAGGTCCCATGCTTTGGCTGGGTCCCTCGTGAGCTTCCTTCATGCGATTGCGATTGATCATGCTCTTAAAAGACTCAAAATCCACCTGCTTACCCTGCTTGGTTCGCCAATAAATGAAGCCGGCGGCACCCAAAAGCACCACAATTAAAACGTACCACAGCCAGGAAGTTTGTTCCTCTTGAGGAACCACCTCCTCTTCGGTCATGATTTCCAATGTCGGCATCACTTCCTGAGCAGAAGCGGCATCACCTTCACTTTGTGCGAGGTCTGGAGCCTGCTCAGTCACAGGCAACGGTTCCGTAGAGGGCAAAGGTTCAGTTGGAACCGTCTCGGTCGGTTGCGTTACAGCTGCCGTCGGTGGCATTGTTTCAACAGGTGTCGTCTCAGGCGCCTTCACTTCCGGGATGGGCTCCGGTTTGGGTTCGGGCTGAGACTCCGCAACGGACGCTTTCGGTTCAACCGTTGGAATCGTCTCTACCTTGGCCTCCGGCTTTTTCACCTTAGCCGTTGACTCCTTATGAACCGGTCGCTTGGCTATCGGAGCCGGCTCCTTGGCGACATCGCTGATGCTCAAGCCCTGTTGAACAATCCGCTTAGCCGTGTCTTGATTGATGGAATTGACCAGTGACGACGGCGGCGCCATTAAACTCGCTCCGGCACGCAAACTTCTCACGTCGTCGTTGGGGAACGCGTTCGGATTATGAATAGCCAAAGCCACTAGCACCTGATTGACCGTCGCCTCCGGGTAACGGCTTTGATACAACACGCCCAAGGACCAGGGCGTATAACCGGGTTCAACCACCACCGGTTTATTCAAATCGTAGTTTCTTGCCCGCATTCTTTCTAAGGGCGTCATTGACGATTCGTCCTTAGTTGCGACAGGTTGAATCGTGGCAGGAGCCGTTTTTGTCGTGGCACTGGAAACGGGTTGCGCGCTCGTAGCCGCCACCGGCTTAGCCGTTGAAATCGGAGCCGGGCCAGCACTGACAGCCACCGGTTCAACCGATCCGCTGGCTCCAATGAAAATGTTATAACGGGAAACGGTCACCTTGCCGGCTTCATTTAACTCAACCAACAACGGGAAAGAACGTTCCTGCGCTGGTCGATCGCCGGAAATACGCAACGTCAATGGATTCTTGTTGATCAGTGCAAGCTTGAGCCCCTTGGCGCTTTCCGGCATTGTGACACGATACTGCTCATACGTTTTAGCCGGCGCCAACCGAGCGGTCAACGAACCGCCAGTCGGTGTAACATCATGCACCTGGAAAGTAGCTTGGAAATTTTGATCGGCTTTGCTGATAACTTGAAGTTGACCCAGAGAAGCGGCGTGAGCCCAGCCGCACAAAGCCATCGTCAGACTCGCGGCCAATGCTGATTTCTTTAATAAATTCATAACCGGCACCGTTAAATAACAGACTTTTGAAAAGCGACCCGTGCGCTTTTTATAATTTCACTATTGTAAGGACATTGCCCCGCTTTTTGGGCTTTTGCAATAGCTTTTTACGAGGTTTTTATGACAATTGATCGCGACTGGCTTTTAGCGACTTTAACGGATGCTTTGGAATGTTTGTCTGACTCCATTGACCGCTTGGAAGATGAGCGTCACAGCCCAGAAGATGTTCTACTGGATGATATCGCCAACGTGTACGCTAAACTGAATTATGCGGTCAATACGGCCGAACTTGGTCCGAAAGCGATCGACAACGAAGACCACGATCGGTTAATTGAGTGGCCTGAAAGCATGCCTTTTGACAGATTAAATGATTGAACACTTTAGAGTTACATTTTTAAAGCAAAATTAAAAGCGTAACCATTATGTTAAACAGAAATCACCATTTACATATCGTATCTGCAAAACAGTGGGGCGGTGGCGAAACTTATGTCTACAACCTGATTAAATACAGTTTAAAACATGGTGATTCTGTTACTTTGATCACTGATAAACGTTTCCCCGATATTGCTGCCCGCTTCTCCGAATTACTTATCCCCCTTCAATTGGATTTTCGCTTTTTTCACTTTTTTGAGAACATCACAAAAATAGTTCAATTAGTTATCCAAAAGCGAATCAAGACAGTCAATTATCATTCTGGTAAGGTAGCTTTAACTGCTGTCGTAGCAGCAGCTAAAGCGAATGTCCCCTGTATTTTTTTTCGTCACAACATCGGAAAGGGTAAATCAGATTTTTACCACAAGTTCATCTATAAACATCTGGCAATGGTTATTTGTGTCTCTGACACCGTTAAACATTCATTACAAGATGGGCTACCGACACAATTACATCACAAACTCTACACATTACTATCCGGAGTTGAAATTCCTGAAAATTACATTACGGACCAAAAGAAAGACAGTTACATTCGTATCGGGTATGCCGGTCGCCTTGTACCCAATAAAGGGATCGAAGTTTTACTTCAAGCTTTCAAGGAATTATCCAGCTCGAACATTGAATTAGAAGTAGCTGGACAATTGTGTTCTCCATATACAAAAAATCTTCAGAATCGGTTTTGCGACCCTAGAATACATTTTCTTGGAGAACTATCTGACATGTCTGATTTTTACAGGAAAATTGATATGTTAGTGGTACCTTCTATTGTTCCCGAAGCTTTTGGATTAACGATTTGTGAAGGGATGTCTTATGGTTTACCAGTTATCTCTACAACCTCAGGTGCTCAAGCCGAAATAATCAAAAATAACATTGATGGGATTCTGATCAATCCTAATTCAATTACAGAGTTAAAGGACAAGATAACTCTTCTGAGTAATAATCCTACACTTCGCCAGCACATTGCCCAAAACGCAAGAAACACAGTACTCCGTCGTTTTTCTATTGAGACTTTTTACAACAATTTGGCGAAGCTATACCAAAAAATCCTTCAACCTCATTAATTTCTAAAGCATTCTTTAAACACGAAGATCCTTAGGGCGCATGCCCAATACCGCTAAAACAACGAAATACACAACAATTGCCACACCGATGTATATGAAAACTAGACCTGCGCGCTTTAACCACTGCGGCTGCATTGCAGACCAATCAATCCCTTGTTGCATAAAAACTAGCAATGCACCCATCACTGCTGAAGCGACAAGAACAGCAGTCAGCCACTTCAGCCATCCCTTTAAAGGACGATAAATTTGGCGTCGACGAAGAATACAAAAGAGCAGCAACGCATTGATGCAACTTCCGACGCCAATGGATAGCGCCAATCCGGCATGTGCGAAAAATGGGACAAAAACAAGGTTACTAACCTGTACACAGACTAAACTCACCGCAGCCACCTTGACTGGCGTTCGAATATCTTTCCTTGCATAAAAGGCGGGGGCCAAAATTTTGATTGCAATGAGTCCAATTAATCCGAAAGAGTAGCCAACAACCGCAATACTTGTCTGAGCGACATCATAGGCCTGAAAATTTTTACCTTGATACAAAAAGGCGACCAGAGCGTCAGCCATGAGTCCCATGCCTACAGCCGCTGGAACTGCAAATAAAATCACTAGCCGCAAACCGTTGTCAAGCAATGCGTTGTATCGCACAAGATCATTTTTCGCAAAAGCAGACGAAAGCCCCGGTAGCAGCACAGAGGCCAATGCAACGCCTAATAGCGCCGTAGGGAACTCCATTAAACGGTCCGCAAACGACAACCAAGTCACAGAACCGGTTCCTAAACGTGAGGCGATATTCGTATTTATCAAAAGGGATAACTGAGCGACACCCACTCCAAAAAGCGCAGGCACCATGAGTTTGAGCACTTTACGAACGGCAAAATCTTTTAACGCTTTAAGAGGATTTACCGGTCGAGGCAACACCCCCAACTTCATTAAACTGGGAATTTGAATCCCCAGTTGCAAGACACCGCCTACAATCACTGCTACCGCTAAAGCGAAAATTGGCCGTTCCAAGTAAGGTGTTAGAAAAAGAATAAAAGTGATGAACGATAAATTTAAAAGAACCGGTGTAAACGCCGGAATTGCGAAATGCTTCCAAGTATTTAAGACTCCTGCGCTCATTGCCACAAGACTCATAAAAAAGATGTAAGGAAACATCCAACGAGTCAGCTCAGTAGCCAAATCAAAGCTAGCCGCGTTTTCCGCTAAACCGCCGGCTATCAACCAAACCAATGCCGGAGCCGCAAGGACACCAACAACACTAGTTATCAACAATGCACAGGCCAAAACAGAAAACACACGATCAATAAATGTGCGGACATCCTCGGCATTTTGATTCGCTTTAACATCTGAAAGCATCGGTACAAACGCCTGTTGGAAAGCTCCTTCAGCAAAAAGACGGCGCAACATGTTTGGCAAACGAAATGCAACATAAAAAGCGTCCGTCGCTGCGCTGGAACCGAAATACCGCGCAATCAACATGTCTCGAATTACTCCGGTAATTCGAGACAGCAAGGTCAACGAAGAAATCGTCGCAGCCGACTTCAATAAACTCATAATAACTAAAGCTCTTGATTGACTAAATATCCCGAAATAGTAATCGAAAGGTTGAGAGCTTTCAAAGATTTTGGTATCATAAGGAGCTTTTCCAAGGGGTCATTCTTCGTGGACGTTTTTTTATGCCCGTAAGAGTGCGATGGAAGCCCCTAGGAATGAGAAATTCACCAGCCGCTTCCCTTTTGTGCTGAAGCGTAAATTTTCAATGCTTAATGCCTTTGAAAGCGGCTGTAATTGAACAGCCGTCACTTTTTAACATAAGGCAAGGAAAAAACAATGGCTAATACCAAACAAGCTCGTAAGCGCGCTCGTCAAGCTGTTGCGCGCAATCAGCACCTTTCTGCTCAACGCTCTCAATATCGTACCGCCATCAAGGCTGTGCGTAAGTTGATCGTGGCCGGTGACAAGGCCGCCGCTTCTGACGCTTTCCAAAAAGCTCAGAAAGTGATCGACTCAATGGCTTGCAAGAAGGTTTTGCACAAGAACGCCGCTGCTCGTCATAAGAGCCGCTTGGCTGCCGCCCTCAAGGCAATGGCCTAATTCACGAGCGAATACTCAAACAAAAACGGGATCTGAATAGTCAGATCCCGTTTTTGTTTGGAAAGAGACTTTTTAGCGAACGATCTCGTAGGGCCAACTCAAAATTCCACCCATGTCATAGACGGTTTTATAGCCCAACGCCTGAAGTTTCCTCATTGCATAATTACTCCGAACCCCAGAGCGGCAATAAATAAGGATCGGTCGCTCCAAATCCTCCGGCAAAGCCGGATGTTTCTCTGTTGATGAGATTTCATCATTGTCAATCAAAACAGCGTTTGGAATATGACCGTTATTAAATTCAAAAGCGTGCCGGACATCCAGAATTAAGAGCTTTTGCCCTAACTCATCCATTAAACGCTTCCCTTCTTTCGCATCAATGACCATGGTCTACTCTCCAAATTTCACCTTAATGACTCCGACGCCTTGAACACCCCCTTCAAGAATATCTCCTCTGTCAATCTTGCCGATGCCAGCAGGTGTCCCAGTCATAATGAGATCGCCGGGTTTTAATTCATATAACGATGATAAAACACTAATGATTTCCGGCACTGTAAAAATCATTTGACCAGTGCTGCCTTCTTGCCGTTTTTCATTGCTAACATAAAGCCATAAAGCCATCGGTTCATTATCAGGCACTCTAGATATAGGTTTTAATGCGGACATCGGCGCTGACTCATCAAAGCCCTTCACCGCATCCCATGGATATCCGTTAATGAATAAATCACGACGATTTAAATCAAGACCAACCGCATATCCCCAAACATATTGCATCGCTTCCTCAACAGGGATGTTTTTACCTGCTTTACCGATCGCGACGACTAATTCAATTTCATGTTGAAGGTTTTCAGTTGACATCGGAAACGCCAATTGAAGTGTTTCTCCTTCAGGCGCATAAATCACCGCGTCCGCCGGTTTCTGAAAAAGGATGGGGCTCCCCTTTTCTTTTGATACCACCTTTTCGTTCGAGTAATTGCGAGCGATTCCATAAACCCGGTGAATAGGAAAATATGTGTTCACTAATCCATCAATCGGTAAAACAGCTTGAGGTTGTGGGGCGAACAAAAAAGACATTGTTTCAATCCTTAAAAAAGGGATAGTGTGTTGAACACTATCCCATTCAAGTTGACGATTAATTACTGAGCTTGAACTCTTTGAGGCTTCACAGGGTTAGGACGTCCCGTGCACCATAGGTAAAATTGGTAGATGTAACCACTAACCGCATAACAACAAAAGAGCACAAAAGCTGACAAAATCGGAGCACTAGAGATGCAAATGATTAACACGGCGCCTAACAAAACCACCCAGAACGGAATGGTTCGAACAAATCCCATGTTTTTACCGCTAAAGAACGGTGCATTAGACACCATGGTGACACCGGCGTAAATGGAAATAATCGCGAGACACCACGATACATTTTGCATTAAGTAGTCTGTCAATTGGCCTGCCTGAGCCAGCCAAACGAAACCCATCACCAATGCTGCACCCGCCGGACTTGCAAGCCCCTGGAAAAAGCCTTTATCAATCACACCAATATTGGTGTTAAAACGAGCCAAACGAACGGCAGCGCCTGCGCAATAAATGAAAGCAGCCGCCCAGCCAAAAGTTCCTAAATCTTTGAGAGCGAACTCATAAGCAATCAGAGCGGGGCAAACACCGAAAGCCGTCATATCGGCAATCGAGTCAAATTGTTCACCGAAAGAACTTTGAGCGTGCACTAAACGGGCAACGCGACCGTCCATGCCGTCCAAGAGCATTGAAAGGAAAATGGCGGCGGCGGCAACACCGACACCATCATGGTGGCCGCCTATGACACGGTAAACCAGACCGTAGGTGTGGTTTCCATCCCCCGGGATACCCTAGTGGACCGGAGCTTTCCCAAGATCAACGGCATCTATGCCAGGGAGGGCATGGACGGTCTCCGGGATGCGGTTTCCGACCTTATTGGTATCCCCATTGACTACTATATCATGGTGGATCTCAACGGCTTCCAGCGGCTGGTGAACGCCGTGGACGGGGTGGATTTCTATGTCCCATGCGATATGAACTACGATGATCCCACCGCCGATCCGCCCCTTCACATCCACTACACCGAAGGCATGACCCACCTGGACGGCCAGAAAGCCATGGAGGTGGTGCGCTTCCGCCACAATAATGACGGCAGCGGCTATACTGATGTAGGCCGGGCCCAGACCCAGCGGGACCTGATCGTGGCCGTGGCCAAAAAGGCCCTGGCCAATCCGGGAAAAATCGGTACCTATGTGGATATCTTTCTGGAAAATGTCAAGACCGACCTCTCAGCCACTGACATCGCCTGGCTGGCCGGGCAGGCCCTGGGGGTAGACCTGAACACTGGGGTCACTACCGCCACCCTCCCCGGTGACGGTGACACGACCTATAAAGGCGTCCGCTGGTACTATGAGTTGGACCAGGAAGCCTGTCTGGAGCTCTTCAACCAGCTTCTCAACCCCTATACTACAGAGATCACCCTGGACATGACCAATATGTTCCAGGCCCCTTAAGCGGACAAAAAACGCCCTTCCTGGATGCCATGCATCTGGGAGGGGAGTTTTTTGAACACTGCGTCTAGCTCAGCCCTGGTAGACCCCAGTGGAAAGGTAGCGTTCTCCGGTATCTGGGAGGATGACCACGATGGTCTTGCCCGCGTAGACCAGGTCCACCCAGTCCTTCTCGATGTGCTCGTCGAGGTATTCGCGGATTTCGGGGTATTCGAGGTATTTCGAGTAGGACTCCAGCGGGTCGATGGCCGGATAGCGCTTCGAGTCGGCGCGGCCCTGCGAAAGGGCGTAGAAACAACGCGCGGCCTTCTTCGTCGATTCGGTCACCGGCTCCTTGAGGTTGCCGCCCGCAGGCGACACCGTGCCGAGGAACGTCACCGATCCGGTCTGGCCGCCGACGAGTTTCACCAGTCCCGCACGCGAGTAGAAGTTCGAGATGATCGCCGAAAGGTCCATCGGGAAGGCGTCCTGTCCGGGAAGCTCCTCCAGACGGTTCGACATCTCGCGCAGCGCCTGCGCCCAGCGCGACGTCGAGTCGGCCATCACGAGCACCTTGAGCCCCATGGCACGGTAGTATTCGCCGATCGCCATACCCGTATACACCGACGCCTCACGCGCCGCAACGGGCATGTTCGACGTATTGCAGACGATGATCGTACGCTCCATCAGGTTGTGCCCCGTCCGGGGGTCGATCAACTCGGGGAACTCCTTGAAAATCTCCACCACCTCGTTGGCACGCTCGCCGCACGCCACCATGATGATGATATCGGCATCGGCCTGCTTCGAAATAGCGTGCTGGAGCACCGTCTTGCCGGCACCGAAAGGCCCGGGAATAAAACCCGTACCGCCCTCGGCCATCGGATTGAAGGTGTCGATGGCACGGACGCCCGTCACCATCACACGCGAGGGGCGCGGCTTCTCGACGTAGCAGCGCACGGCCTGCTTCACCGGCCATTTCTGCACCATCGTGATCCCGTGCTCCCGGCCTTCGTCGTCGGTCACCACGGCAACCGTGTCCGTAACTTTGTATTTCCCGGCCGCAACGATGCTCTTGACCGTATAATTGCCGGTCATCGTGAAAGGCACCATGATCTTGTGGCTCACCCACTGCTCCTTGACCTCGCCCAGCCACGATGCGGCCGAAACCTTGTCGCCCGCCTTCGCCAGCGGGGCGAACTCCCATTCGGCCGAGAAATCGACCGGGTCGGTGATCGAACCGCGCGCGATGAACAGGCCGTCCATCTTTTCGAGGTCGTTCTGCAGACCGTCGTAGTTGCGCGACAAGAGGCCCGGAGCGAGCGTCACTTCGAGCATATGCCCCTCGAACTCGACCCTGTCGCCGATCTTCAGCCCCCGGGTGCTGTCAAAAACCTGGACATAGGCGCTGTCGCCTACGACCTTGATGACCTCGGCCATCATTTTGGTATCCCCCGTATACACGTAGCATATCTCGTTCTGGCCCACGGCTCCGTCGGCCTTGACGATTACGATATTGGAGATGATACCATTTACACGTCCTGTAGTTTTCATGAATTATCCTATTGTTTATTTTCTATCAGCCCTTTGCCATCCAGCTCGGCCATCAAACGCTCGAACATCTCGCGTCCGCGCACCGCATCGAGCTGCGTCCAGCGCGCCACGATGTTGACACGCGACAGGTACGACAGGATGGAATTAATGTCGAAATAGTCGAACGTCGCCAGTTCCACGGCTTCGTTCCAGCGGATCAGGTCGATCTTGTGCTCCTTCTCCACGAGGTTGGCCTCGTCGTTCACGGCAGCGATCACGGCGTCGATGTAGGGCAACTCGCCCCGCAGCCCGAAATCGGCAGCCGAGCTACGCTCCAACTGTTCGACCACGTCGCCCCCGCCGACGGTCACCTCCTCGACGGGCCGCCCCACCGCACGGGCCGTCACGGCGGCCGTCACATTGCGCAGGTTGCGGTCGAACTCCGACCATGCGCGCAGGAAACGGCTCCGGGAACGGCTGCAAGCCTCGTAGTAGGCTCCGAAGAGCGCACTCTCGAAGCGCCCGGCCGTATCGACCTCCTCGGCATCCTCGCCTTCGGGGTCGGCAAAGGCGCGCAATACGCGGGCTACGGGCGCCGGCAGGCGCCGGGGAGTCTTCACCTCCTCTTCCAGCTCCTCGCGTGTGAAGTTACCCAGCGGATTGTGCGCCGAGCGCCCCGCACGCAGCGAAGCGATATTCTCACAGTCGTAATAGCCGTACAACAGCCGCACCGCGTCGGCATCGGCCCCGTCCACCCCTTCGAGGATCTCCCCGACGATGGCCTTGGCATCGAAACCCTTGGTGTCGGCATCGAGCGAATACTCCTTCAGCCCGGCTACCAGACAATAATAATTCGTCGTGAACATAGCGTCACGCCTTAAAAAGCATGTCCGATACTTTCTCACGCAGGTATTCGCCCAGCAAGGCGTCGAAATCGGCATCGGAGAACGAGATGTAGTAGCCGCCGTCCTTGGCACCTACCTTGAACCCGCTCTTCACCTCATTCGAATAGCCCACTTCGATACCGGCGGCGAGCAGTTCTTGGGCGCTCTTGCCGAACGCCGCGTCGAGTTTAGTACGCTCCGCCTCGGGCAACAGGGCTTTCAACTCCACTTTGCCCGCATCGGCACCGTTCCAGTTCCTGGCCACGGCGAGCAGCATTTCCTTGATGAATGCGGGATCGAGCGCAGCCTCCTTCACCCCGGCCGCAGTGGCCTTGGCCACGATCATCGAAGCGATCTCCGACTTGATCTTCGCAGCGGCCTGCTTGCCCGCGAGTGCGATCTCGGTCATCGTGTTCTTCTCGACATCTTCAGCCTTGTCACGGGCCTTCTTGACGATCTCCTCGGCCTGGGCGCGGGCTTCGGCGACGATCTTCGCCGCCTCGTTCTTAGCCTCCCCGACCAGACGGTCGGCTTCGGCACGGCCTTTCTCCAGCCCCTCGTCGTAGAGCTTTTTGGTCAGCTCCTGAAGTTTGTTTTTCATAGTGTTATTTAGTTTTGATTATCGTTTTTCAAAATATGCACACAAATATATAAAAGATTATCAGAAAACTGAGGCACACTGCAATAATTTGTCCTTTTTTGACAAAATTCAAGAACAAAAAGAAGAAGTTTCGAAGCGAAATGAAGTGTCTTACGGCCGGGAAAACCGCCGCACGCCGCAGGCTGTCCCGTAAAAGCCCACCGGCGCCGTAAAAAAACGGACGGCCCCGCGGGAAGGCGGCAGCCCCACAAAAAACGGACGCCGCTCACGCGGCATCCGCCTTATCGGGTTCGCACAGGGGTCACTGGTGCTGGGGACGCAGCAAATCCTGCACGACTTTCACGGGCGAGAAGGTCGTGATGGGCACATCCACGAAGATGGTGTTCCACCGCGACATCGTGCCGTTCCACAAACCGGGCAATTCCTGGGCACGCAATTCGCGGCCACCGCTCGACTTGGACGAGATAAAACCCGTCGCAGGGTCGGTATAACGCCGCAGGTCGAACTTGCGCCCCTTGGAATCCCGGACGCCGCACACGAGGTCTACGGGATTGAAATGCGTCGCGGCCTTCATCAGCGGCTGGTCGGCGGGTGCGATCTGGCTCGACTCGGCGATCTGGAGCGACTGCGTGCCATCGGCGTTCGAAGCCCAGAACGGGCCGCCTCCCGGTTCGCCTTCGTTGCGAACCATGCCGCAGACACGGATCGGACGGTCGAGCACGGCGCGCAACAGGGCCGAATCGTAGTCTGCGGGCAGTTTGACGCACAAGCGCTGTTCAATGAACTCCACGATCGGCTCCAGCTCGGCGCCGCCCACCTCGAGCGCTTTGAGATACTCGAAAGCCCGATTCTGCAAATCCAGCAGGATGCCGGCCAATACCTTTTTATAGCGGATCGTATCGCCGCGCCGCGCATCGGTCGTCACGTTGTCGATGTTCTTGATGAACACCAGGTCGGCGTCGATTTCGTTCAGGTTCTCGACCAGCGCGCCGTGCCCCGCCGGACGGAACAGCAGCGTGCCGTCGTCCTGCCGGAAAGGGGTGTTGTCGGGATTGACGGCAATCGTATCGGTCGAAGGTTTCTGCACCGAGAACGAGATGTCGTAACGGATGCCGAAACGCCGTTCGTACACGGGTACCTTTTCCGCCAGGAGGGTTTCGAAGCCCGCGATGTGCTCGGGCGACACGGTGAAATGGATCCGGGCCACGCCTCTGGCCGCGGCATAGACCGCGCCCTCCACCAGGTGCTCCTCGACCGCCTTGCGCGCCCCTTCGGGATAGGCATGGAAGGTCACCAGCCCCTTGGGCTTCTGCCCGTAGCCGAGCCCGTCCTTTACGATGGCACGCACGGTTGCCTTGTCGTCGGCATCGGGCGGCAGCACGGCCTTGAGTTCCGGCCAGAAGGCGAAGCGCCCGATATTGTCCAGCAACGTGTCGATGCCCTTGCCGCGCTTACCCTCGTTGACGAACTCGAACAACTCCTTGAACATACGGGTCGCGGCACCCGAGGCTGGCACGAATTTCACAATGCCCAGGCGGTCGGCCTCCCGTTCATAACGCGCCACGGCGGCGGCAGCCTCCGCGTCGCCCACGACCATCACCCCGTCGCCGGGCGATGCGGCGCGCACAACCTTCAGGAAGGGGAACCCGCGGCGGAAATTCTCCAGCTGGCGCTCGACCGCATCGGGGGTCAGCCCGTGTTTTTCGATCTGCTGTAAATCTTTTTCGGTAAACATGGTTCTATCGTCTTTAGTTTTTCGTCGGATCGGAATTATCTTCAAAGATAACGAAATAATTTCTAACTTTGCACATCATGATCCGAGAATTTCACCAAACCAGCCTGCGCGGACGCAACAGTTTCGGCGTCGAGCAGCACGCCGCCCGGCTCGCCGAATTCGAGACCGAGGAGGATCTGCACGCGATTTTCGGCGGCGGAATCCCCGACCGCTGGAGCGTCCTGAGCGGCGGCAACAACATACTTTTCACACAGGACTACGACGGGCTGTTGCTGACCCCCGTCTCGCAGCGGATCGCCCTGCTCGGCGAAGAGGGGGGCACGGTACACGTGCGCGCCGACGCCGGGGTCGAATGGGACGACCTGGTGGAGTGGGCCGTACAGCGCGGATTGTGGGGGATCGAAAACCTCTCGCTGATCCCGGGCAAGGCCGGGGCGGCGCCCGTTCAGAACATTGGCGCCTACGGCTGCGAGGCGAAGGACGCGATCGAGCGGGTACACATGTTCTGCGTGGAAAACTGCAAATGCATGACGCTCGACGCCGCGCACTGCTGTTTCGGTTACCGCGAAAGCATCTTCAAGCACGACCTGCGGGGACGTGTCGTCATCACGGCGGTGGACATCCGCCTTTCGCGTACGCCGCAACCCCGGCTGGGGTACGGCGACGTGGAGCGCGAAGTCGAATCCCGCGGCGGCACGACGCTGCGCAACATCCGCGAGGCAATCTGCGCCATCCGCCGCGCCAAACTACCCGACCCGAAGGTGACGGGCAATGCAGGGAGCTTCTTCAAAAACCCGGTCGTCGATGAATCCGTGGCGCAGCAACTGCGGGCCCGCTGGCCCGACATGCCGCTCTACCCCGCCGCCCTTTCGGGCAAGGCCAAACTCGCCGCCGGGTGGCTCATCGACAAGGCGGGGCTGAAAGGCTGCCGAAGCGGACGGGTCGGCATCCATGAGCGGCAGGCATTGGTATTGGTGAACCTGGGAGGTGCCACGGGCGGCGAGATACTCGATTTCGCCCGTATGGTACAGGCCCGCGTACACGAAAAGTTCGGCATAGAGATAGACACCGAAGTCAACATATTGTAATATGGCACTTTTAGAGGCTTTCCAGAGATATGTCGCCGAGAATGACCTGGCGACGCACGACGACCGCATCCTGCTGACCGTTTCGGGGGGCGTGGATTCGATGGTCATGCTGTCGCTTTTCACCCGCAGCGGCTATTCGGTGGGCGTGGCGCACTGCAATTTCCAACTGCGGGGCGCCGAGAGCGACGAGGACGAAGTGCTGGTGGAAGAAGAGGCGAAGAAGTACGGCGTGGAGTTCTACAACAAGCGGTTCGAAACCACGGCCGAAATGGAACGCACGGGCGAGTCGATGGAAATGGCGGCACGGCGCCTGCGCTATGCGTGGTTCGACACCCTGAGCCGCGGTCAGGGCTACACGGCCGTGGCGATCGCCCACCATGCCGACGACTCGATCGAGACGTTCTTCATCAACCTGCTGCGCGGCACGGGGCTGCGCGGGCTGACGGGCATCTCGACGCAGGTGGGCAGGATCATCCGTCCGCTGATGTTCGCCTCGCGCAAGGAGATCCTCGAATATGCCGTAGCCAACCGCATCCCGTTCCGCGAGGATTCGTCGAACCGCTCGACCAAATACCTGCGCAACAAGATCCGGCTCGGACTGATACCCCGCATCCGGGAGATCAACCCCAAGTTCACGAGCCTCATGAGCCGCAACCTGGCACGTCTGACCGATGCCCAGCTGTTCATCAACCACGGCATCGAACGTATCCGCGGCGAGGCGGTGACTTCGGCGGACGGGTTCGACACGATCCACCTCGACCGCATCGACCCGGCATTCCCGCAGGAGTTCGTGATTTATGAACTGCTGAGTTCGGCCTACGGGTTCAAGGGTGACGTCGTCGACTCGCTCTGCCATTCGCTCCGGCACGATATGACGGGGCGACGCTTCTACTCGCGCGAACGGGTGGCCTACGTCGACCGCGGCAAGATCGTCGTGGCGCCGATCACCCCCGACGACGCCTGCATGACGCAGGTGGAAAGGGGCGCACAGCGGAGCTACTGCGGCAATTCGGTGCTCTACTTCGAATATACGGACATCGACACGATCAAGAATTTCGGCGTGCCGGAGCATATCGCCCAGGTCGACGCCGACCGCTTGCAATTCCCGCTCACGCTGCGCCGCTGGCGCGAAGGCGACTCCTTCGTGCCGTTCGGCATGACGGGGCGCAAGAAAGTGAGCGATTTTTTGATCGACGCCAAAGTCTCGATGGCCGAAAAACAACGGCAGTTCGTACTGCTGTCGGGCGGCGAGATCGTATGGCTCGTCGGCCGCCGCATCGACGACCGCTACCGCCTGACGCCCGACACGGAGAACGTGCTGCGTATCACCAAAGAAATCGTCTGACATGGCTAAAAGCGCACTGAAATTCAAGGATTCCGTCGCCGCATACGAACAACTCGCCGGCCAGATCGCCGCACGGCGGTTCGTCCCCATCTACCTGCTCATGGGCGAAGAGAGCTACTTCATCGACGCCATCGCCGAGCAGATAGCCACGACCGTGCTGGGCGAAGCCGAACGGGCTTTCAACCAGCTCACCGTCTACGGCAAGGACTCCGAGGCGGGGCAGGTCATCAACCTCTGCCGCCAGATGCCGATGATGGGCTCCTACCAGGTCGTCATCCTCAAGGAGGCGCAGCAGCTGCGCGGGCTGGACAAGCTCTCGCTCTACACCCAGAAGCCATCGCCGACGACGATCCTCGTAATCTGCCACAAGGAGAAAAACGCCGACAAGCGTTCGGCCTTCTACAAGGGTTGCGCCGCCAACGGCGCGGTGCTCGAGTCGGTGCGTCCGCGCGACTACGAGATCGCCTCGTGGCTCCAGCGATTCATCGCCGGGAAAGGGTTGGCCATCGACACGAAGGCGCTGTCGATGCTGACCGACCACCTGGGCACCGACATTTCGAAAATCTCGAACGAGCTGGGCAAACTGGTCGTCTCGCTGCCCGAAGGCACGAAGCGCATCACCGACGCCGACATCGAGGCCAACATCGGCATCTCGAAGGACTACAACAACTTCGAGCTGTGCAAGGCCGTGGCGACCCGGGACATGGCGCGGGCGCTGATGATCGCCGAGCATTTCGCCCGCAACCCCAAGGACAACCCGCTGCTGGTCACCGTACTGGCGCTTTTCGGGCAGTTCAAGGAGCTCTTCGTCGTGAACTACCTCCGCTGGCTCTCGCGGCACAAGGGAACCGCATTCCCGCCCGACACGGAGCTGATGCGCATCCTCAAGAAGAGCAACGTCTATGTCATCGGCGAGATCAAGCAGAACGCCGCCAACTGGGACAACCGCAAGGTATTCAACATCCTCGGCCTGCTGCGCGAATACGACGCCAAGAGCAAGGGCATGAACGCCGGAGGTGCATCGGACGGCGAACTGCTGCGCGAACTGCTGCTCAAAATCTTCATGCTCTGATGCGGGAAGTCTACCTATACCAGACCGTACATGTCCTCGACGGAGAGTGCCTCTGCCTGCGGGAACACCTGGCCGTACTCGACCGCTGGTCGCGCACGCTCTTCGGGTGCCCGGGGCCACAGGACGCCCGGGAGGTCGGGACGGCCGTCGCGGCGGTGGTCGGACGGGAAGCCCCCGGCAGCGACCGTTCGAAATTCGTGCGGCTCGTCCTGCCG
>ERZ779866.2501-NODE-2501-length-16458-cov-3.379565_pt1 | contig 16458 bp, 16 predicted proteins | sample MGYA00511248_ERZ779866 | MGnify/ENA primary metagenome ERZ779866 (study PRJEB29588, sample SAMEA2155758) | human gut metagenome | biome: human gut; feature: human-associated habitat; material: faeces | place: Denmark | collected 2008/2010 ... | reverse complement strand
TGGTTTTCCGTATCGAGCACCTGCCCCTTGACGTTGATGAGCGGACCGCCGAAAGTAGCCGTCATGCCCCCCTGGAAGGGAACGATATAGAACGGTGCCTTTTCAACCGTGCGTGCCTTCGGCAGGGTGTTGCCCGGCGTCAGGGTCTTGCCCTGGCCCGCAGCGATCGCCTCGTTGTAAGCCTTGACAGTGGCCTTGACGGCGTCAACGGGAAGACCTGCCTTTTCGGCCGCTTCGTCAAGCGTCTGACCGACGTATACGGGAGCCTTGGTGCGTTTGTAGGATTCCCAGTCATTGGCAAGAATCGGCACGTCATGTCCCGTCTGGTCGACGATCATGTACGCCCAGTTGGCCTTGGTCATGGCCGCAACGTCTCGAGACATCTGCACGTAGGTCTGGCCTTCGTCCGTGAAGCGTTCGCCCTTGTCATTGACGCAGATGCCGTTATTGACAATGTTGAGCGGGTTCGCGCCGGTCGGTCCGTAGATCGGACCGCAGTGGTATTGGTCAACGTTGACGATCTTCGGCATGAACGGGAGCGCAAGATTGATGTTCTCACCTGCGATGATGCGCGAACCGCGGATCGGCATCTTGGCCCCACCCGAACCGATGTACTGCGTGACCATGGCCTGATTGGCGGAGAAGCCGCAACGACAGGCTTTACCAATACCGAAATCGTCATTCTGCTGCTCGGTGCATTCGGCTTCGGCATTTTAATCAGCTATATGCTGATGAAACCCCGCGGGAGCAAAGAACACGAAGATATTCGCGATTATCGCCGACAACTGGTTAAGGCCGCTCAGGCTAAAGATCTCCGGACGCTGCGCGACGCCATATTGGGATGGTGCCGGCAAAAATACGGCGCGGCAAAAGTCAGCAGCTTTAACGACGTAAACAAACTGGTCAAAGACAAAAGCTTTGCCGAGGAGCTTGACAAACTTACGGCGGCTCTTTATGCCGATAACGGCAGCGAATGGGACGCCGGTGCGTTCTTGAAAAGCTTTGAAAAAATTGACAAGAAAAAAATAAACCAAAAATCCGAGGCAAAACTGCTGCCCGACTTATACAAATGACGGTAAAATGTTCAGCGAAGACTTATTTGAAATAAAAAACAGCGATTTGTTCATTGTCGATTTAATGTACGCCGGCCTTGAAAATATGACTATGTGTCCGGTTTATGAGCGCATCGGTTTCGGCAACCGGGCCTTTGTCCGTAAAGAAATGCTGGAAAAGCTGGAGAAACTGACGCCGTTCCTCCGCCGGCAGCAGCTGAAACTCAAAATATGCGACGCCTACCGGCCGCCGATCGCTCACGAGATGTTGCACGACATTGTTCCCATTCCCGGTTTTTTCGCCGACTCCTGTCAACGTTCCCTGCATTGCCGGGGCGCAGCCATAGACTGTTGCCTGTGTTATGAAGACGGCCGGGAACTCGTTTATCCGACCCGGATTGACGCCTATGAAAAACAATATGCCGAACAGCTGATGAGCGGGAACGAAGAAAATTTTGCCCGGCATCTGCAAAAAGCGCGGCACGATTATCAAAATCCCGATATGCCGGATGAAATTGCCAACCGCAACCAGCTGAAAGAACTGATGGAAAGCATCGGACTTGAAGCCATCCCTCACGAATGGTGGCACTATAATCTGCCTAACGGCGCCGATTATCCGCTGATTGTCTGGAAAAAAGACTGATTTTAATCCGCGGATATTATTTGAACTGGGCGTTATAAAGCGCTTTATAGGCGCCGCCCTCAATCTTGAGCAATTCGCGGTGAGTCCCCTGTTCAACCACTTCGCCGTTGTTAATGACAACAATATTGTCAGCATTCTGAACGGTTGAAAGGCGGTGGGCAATGACAAAAACCGTGCGGTCTTTCATCAGGTTTTCAATTGCCTTCTGTACTACGGCTTCCGATTTGTTATCCAAAGCGGAGGTAGCTTCGTCCAAAATGACAATCGGCGCATTTTTGATGAAAGCGCGGGCGATGGACAGACGTTGACGCTGGCCACCCGACAAAAGGCTGCCGCGTTCGCCGATTTCGGTATCCAGCCCCCGTTCCGCCTCCAGAACAAAGTCTTCCAAACAGGCCATTTTCACCGCGTTCATAACCTCTTCTTCCGTGGCGTCTTCCTTGCCCAGCAGAATATTGTCGCGAATGGTGCCGGAAAACAAAAAATTATCCTGAAAGACCACAGCGATTTTATCGCGCAGGCTTTCGACCGTCAAATCCCGGATATCGGTTCCGTCAATGCTGACCGCACCGGAAGCAACATCGTAAAAACGCGGGATAAGGTTGACAATCGTACTTTTGCCGCCGCCGGAATTGCCGACCAGCGCCACGGTGGTTCCGGCTTTGATGTCCAGATTAATGTTTTTCAATACCGGAACGCCCGGATCGTATTCAAAGCAGACGTCCTTAAATCTGATGGACTTTTTGACTCTTTCCAGTTTTTGGGCATCCGGTTTGTTGGTGATTTCGGGTTTCAGTTCCAAGATGTCGGTAATGCGCTCAATGGCCAGAAAAGAAAGCTGGACGGCATTAAAGCTTTTGCCGATGTTTTTTATCGGGTTATAAAGCATAATCAGCGCAGTGATGAAAGATACAAAACTGCCGCTGGTGATGGTGCCGTTGACAATCAGATAACTGCCGTAACCGATGACGGCGCCGACGCCGATAGAAACGGTTACATGCATCATCGGCGTCAGCCAGGCGGTTTTCTGCACCATTTTTATGCCGAGTTTGAACAGACGGCGCAGCGTTTCATCATATTTTTTATAGATTTTCTGTTGCAGATTGTAAGAGGCTATAGTTTTGCTGCCGGCATAGGTTTCGTTATATTTGGTCAGCACTGCGGCATTTTCCTTAACCGTCGCCTGCACGATGTTTTTAATCAAACGGCGGACATAAGCCAAAGGCAAAAGCGACAGACTCAGCACAATGATGGCGATAATCGAGAGCTGCCAAGAGTTGTAAATCAAAACGCCGATCAGAGACACGGAAGAAAAAATGCGCGAGGTGAAAGTGCGGATATTGTCCAGCAGTCCGGTGCAGGAAGTGTCGACATCCTGCGAAAAACGCTGAATGATGATGCCGGAATCGTTTTTGTCATAAAAGGCGGGCTCCAGATAAAGCAGTTTGTGGTACAGCGCCCGTTTGACGTCCTGCGTGATTTTCATCCCGACCCAGGAGTTCATATAGGCGGCGATATAGTTCAACGCCCCCTGAAAAACCGTAAACGCCACAATGACCAGCGGGATAAAAGCCGGAGACTGAGCCGACTTGTCAACCAGCACAATGTCCATATAAGGCTTTAAGGCCAGCGCTATAACGGCATCCAGCGCACCGATGGGAATACACAGAGCAACGGCAAAAATCGCACGAAACAAATATGGCTGCACATACGGCCACAGCTTTTTATAATGGTCGGCAAAATTCATTTGCTTGGCGTCAACGGTCGCTTTTAAACTAACAGTCATATCTTATCCTTTGGTCGGTTACAGCAGGCGCAGGTATTTGAGAATAATGAAAACAGCGCAAAACTCAAGAAAAATCATCAACCAGAAAATATGGCGGAAGCTTTTTTTCTGCGTTTTGTGGCGAAAAATCTTCTGAGCCAGCAACGCTCCGAGCCAGCCGCCAAGAAACTCCAAGATGTGCAGCGTGTTTTCCGGGACGCGCCATTGATGCCTGACGGCCGCACGCTTGTCCACATAATAGGCAATAAACGTCGTGATATTGACAGAAACGGCATGAAAAACCAAAAACAGCAAAAAAGTCTTATAGGCAAAGGGCGTCACTCGAAAATAATGCGTCTCGACAAAATAGGCGGCCAAAATGACCATGGCGGCGTGCAAAATATAAAAACTGTTTTTTTGCAGCGGACGAATCAGAGCCAGCAGACCGATTAAGATTGCGGTGAACGTAATAACCATCGTTTAATCCTGTTTATTTTAGATTCCGAAATCCGGCCAACGCGGTTCAAAACAACATGCCGGAAATTTCCGCAAGGCCTATTTCGGACCGTTATACTGGCGGCAGTTCATGTATGAAACATTGCGGCGGTTGAACTCTATCAGAATGCGGTTAACAATATAAGGATCATCCTGATAGGTAAACAAACCGTCACAGAGCTCCTGAATCGGCGCCCGCCCGCTCCAGGCATTCAGCTGCTCGGGATTTTGAAAATCCGAACGTCCGTGAGAACAGGACGCCACAAACATCAGGGCAAAAAATAAAAGTTTTTTCAAAGCCTTTTCTCCTAAAACTTGGAATTTGCCCCTAAAATAACCCAGATTAAAATAAAATGCAAATGTCTTTGAACACATATCCGCCCGGAAAAAGTGAATAAGTAAAAAAATGTAAGTGAGAATTCTGAAAATTGAATTATAGTGAATGGCATGACGAATAATTAACGGGAATCCGACAATGAAAAAAACTCTTATCCAATGCGGAATGATCATGCTGCTGGCCGGCTGCCAGAACGTTTTTGAAAGCAAAACGGTCGAGGTGCCGATTGACCCAGACGAGATGCTGATTGTCAATGAAGAAGACTTTTCTGACTATGACGTCACGCCCGAGGTTTATGCCATTGCGGCGACGCGGGCAACCAACAAAATGCTTGACGAAACCGAAGCTTTGTATATGCGGAAGGAACAAAAGCCCAAGCTTTATATTGCACCGATAAAAAAGATGAAAGAAAAGCTTCCCGACGGTTTTTATTTTGCGCGCAAAACAACCGAAGACATTATCGAAGGTTCCAGAAACTATACCGTGGTTGAAAATCTGGAAGACGCCGACTACAAGCTGGAAGTCGAGGTTGACGCCGTGCCCAACCCAGAAATGCGCTCGCCGGTGATTGACTATACCCTGAAACTTGTCGACCTCAGCGACAGCACGGATAAAACCGCGGCCGCCGGCGAAGAAAAGAAAGACGCCGCCACAGACGACGGAAAGCAGTCCCAGGACAAAGATAAAAAAGATGAGGCCGCGGAAGACAAAGACAGCGAACCGTCCGGCGACGAACAAAAGGAAGAAGACAAGGACAAGAAAATTGTCGGTTCCTGGACATCAACCATGAAACAATTGCAAAACGACGACAAGAGCTGGTGGTAAATGAAGTTTTCCGTTTGGAAAATTTTGGGTTTTGTTTTGGCGCTGACCGCAAACGCGGCGGCCGCGGACGATATTGACGGCGGCATGGCTTTGGATTCAAGCTCTTTGGACGACGACGTTATCTCCGTTTATTCGGAGGCCTGTGAAAAAATCAAGCAGGACGAACCTAAATCTTCGGTCAGAATGAGAGCGACGGACAAAGCTTCTTTCAATGCCGTCAGCAAGGTTCCCGAAGTCAGCGAACTGGCAGAGGAATTTGACCGGCATAATTTTAATGTTCTGGTTTATAACATTGTTGACAACTATGTCGAAGATTTGGCCGTACGCACAACCAAGCAAGACAGTGAAAACATCTGTGTGGAAGTGACCGGTTATGTCAAAAAGGAAAATGTCGTTCAAGCGGCGGAAAATATGCGTCAGGCCAAACAGGAGCCGCAGACGGAGCAAAACGGCGAGCTGACGGAACAGGATTTGACAGACAACGCTCCCGATCAGGAAGCGGCAGCGGAACAGCCGAAAACGGAAACATCCATGCCCGAAACGCAGCAAAACCTACCGCCCGACGCGGCTGCCGGACAAACGAACATTAAAGAAGACGGCGCAAAGGACAAGAAAAAACTGCTGTATATTGCCCCGGTCGAGTTTTACAACAATACGACTTCCGAAAGCCATACGCAAAGCATTCGCGAACTGTTTGCCGACAATCCCGATTTTTATATCACGGACAAAGAAGATCTGGCGGACTATGTTGTGCGATCGAAAGTCCTGCGCGCCAAAGTGGATCCGATAAACAGCAATACCAACCGTTTGCAGATGGTGCTGGCCATGGGCGTAAAAATCAAGGACAGCGGAACAACCTCGGTTGAGCATCAAAACCGTTTCATTCTCTTTTCCAGCGAGGAAGACGAGCAGAAAGTGGCGGCCGATCTGATGAAAAAGCTGTTTAAAAAGGCGTCAGAACCGGTTTTAAACAAAATAGAAAACGATATCCGCAAAAAATCAGACAACGGTTCTTTGATTACGCCCAACAAATAATCAGTCAATGCCGATGGCCGGATGACTGCTGACCGGCAGCAACTTCCAACTGTAACTTGAAAGTTTTTCAATGTTGGCCGAACGGTAGTATTCGTTCAGCTTCTCATTCAGGGTGCTTTCCAGCTGGCGCAGAACGGCACCGTCTCCGCCGACATATATTTCAGAAACGATTTCGCTCATAACGCCTTCGGTAACGTCATAATCATAAACGCAGATGCTCTCCTTGACGTTTTCCATGATGATACGCTGAACGTTCTTGAAATGGTCGGTATAGTTATAGTTTTTATAACGGGTGAGAATCTGCATATAATCGCTGTCATCTTCCGGTGCATTGGGATGCGTAATCAGCCGCTCAAGCAAATAGACGTTGCCGGTCATGGTGCAAAGCTTGAGAAGCAGCGGATAATAGTAGTCGATGGAGGCGGTCAGGGTTTCAAATCTCGGTTTCAGCAGAACCGAGGCCATCTCCAACAGACCGAGATTGAGCAGCGCATTGATGTATATGTATTCTTCAATGTCCTCCAGTTCGCCGCCAACTTCCCATAATTTATACGCCAACGCCTTGGCCTTGGGATGATTGCCCAGCATTATCTGAGACTGCATAAACGTAATCATGGCCAGCGTATCTTCAGGATCCGCGGAAAGTTCGGCATAAATCGAACGCTCAATGCCGGAAATGATATCCGTACGGTTAAACGGCGTATTCATCAACTGAGAATACAGGAACAACACCTGGTCGTCTTCATCATATTCTTCGGCAAAGGACGGCTCGACCGCCAGAGAATCATCTGCAAAACCCTGCGGATTTTTCAACAAATCGGCACTGGAAATCTGCATATTTTTATCATTATTCTCAACCATAAGCCTCAACCTTTTACTTTTTTTCCAGCATAAACGTCACCGGTCCGTCATTTATTAAAGAGACCTGCATATCGGCCTGAAAAACACCGGTTTTTACTATAATACCATAAGAACGCAGACAGTCTACAAAATATTCATACAAAGGCCGGGCCGTTTCAGGGCGGGCGGCGGTTTCAAAACCGGGACGGTTGCCGCGCGAAGTGTCTCCGGCCAGCGTAAACTGAGAAACGGCCAGCAGCTCTCCTTTGATATCTAATACCGATAAATTCATTTTCTGCCGTTCATCTTCAAAAATCCGCAGATTGACGACTTTTTTGGCCAGCTCTGCCGCCTGCTTTTCAGTATCATCTTTTTCAACGCCGAGCAAAACCAGCAGACCGGCGCCGATTTCGGAAAAAAGGCGGCCGTCGATTTCCACGGATGATTTCTTTACTCTCTGCACCAGTGCTTTCATAAAACATACATTCCTGTTTTTCAATTATCGGTTCTTATTATATTGTAATTAGGTTTAAGATAGATTAAAATTCGAAATTATTAAAAAAAATTCAATATTTTCCAGGAATGAAAAATGCTTAAAAAATATATTGCGCTGCTGTTAATCTGGAATCTGGCCGGATGCTCCTCTTTCGGCCGCGGCGTGGCCGAAGCAATTTTGGACAAGGATGCGGAGGTTGACACCAGACAATGCGAAATCCGGGGCGGCAAATTTGCAGGTATCGAATCATATTTTTCCAAAGGCGAAGCCGTCAAAGTGCTGATGATTCACGGCGTCGGTACGCATCATCCGGGATATTCGGCAAGAATCCGCGACAATTTGAGCAAAGCCCTCAATCTGACGGTTTTGTCGCGTTCTCCCAAAGACATTATCCTCATCGACCCCGACGATCCCGATACCGTCATCGGCAATCTGCGCGTCACCCGTATGAGAGACGAAGCGCGCAAGCATGACCTTTTGTTCTATGAGCTTACCTGGTCCGATATAACGACCCCGCACAAGAGTTTTCTCTCTTATGACATGACTAAGGAATATGCTTACAAAAGAGCCGCATTCAATAACACCGTCAAAGGTTTTCTGAACGACACGGGGCCGGATCCGATGATTTATCTGACCGATAAAAACAACCTGATCCTGAACGCGACCAAACAGTCAACCTGCTGGATGCTCGGAAAATCGTGGGAACAGCTCAAAGACAAGCAAAAACAGGTCTGCCGGGTTTCTTCTTATAAGCAGATACAGAACCTGAATCATGAAAACATCATCTTCATTACGCACAGTCTGGGCAGCCGAATCCTGATTGACACGATTATCAGCATCGCCGACGACGTCAGCCGCGACGACATCAAGCACCACCGGGAAGCGCAATTGATTATCAATGAACTCAAAAACAAAGAATTTACGGCGTTTATGCTGGCCAACCAATTGCCCATTCTGCAAATCGGCCGGCCGAAACCGAAGATTAACCACAAAATTGCCGAATATTGCCGGAAAGACGGCAGACACTACAACGACAGGATTTTTAAGAACCTGAACATCGTCGCCTTTTCCGATCCCAATGACATTTTAAGTTATAACATTCCTCAGGACTTTGTCGACGAATATATAGATTCGAGAATCTGTCCGATGGTTACCAACGTGAACATCAACATCGCTACCGAAATATCGGCTTTCGGCGTCGGCGTGGTCAACCCGATTTCCGCGCACACCGGATATGACAACGACACCAGGGTGATAGATATTATCTCCAAAGGCACGGACGATATTAAAAATGACAAGATATTGTCCGAACGCTGCCGTTTTTATGAGCTGGAAGACTGAGAGAGGCTGAATTTATGAACGCAGAAGACCAAACGACCGAAAGGCAGTGTTTTTTTCTGGACGGCAGAGGCGGAATTTATTCAGGCGATAACAAACTCAGTTTTGAAAGCACGCCTCCGCCGGTATGGGAGAATCTGGACTACCGCAATCCTGAAACCTATAAGATTCTGGTTGAAGACTATGCCATTGATCCGGCCGTGGCCGACGCACTCTGCGATGAGGACACCAGACCGCGTTTTTTTGCCCACGACAACGGAATGCTGATTATTCTGCGGGCCATCAATCTCAATCCGGGCAGCGATCCCGACGATATGATTTCACTCCGAATCTGGATTGACGAAAAGAAGATGATTTCGCTTGAACACCGTCGCCTCAAAGCCGTGGCAAAGCTGGCCGACAGTCTGGAAAGAGGCAAGGGTCCCAAAAACCTTATGCAATGTTTCCTCCTGCTCAGCCGATATGTGGCCGATGTCATCAACGACACGGTCAACGGCATTATTGACCGAACCGACGAACTCGAGGAAAAAGTTATTGAAATCAAAGAAATAAATGATTTCAGCATCAGCGGAGAAATTACCGACCTGCGTCGGGAAACCATTTCTCTGCGGCGATATCTGGCGCCAATGAAAGATTTGTTTCAAAATATGCAAAACGAAAAACACCCACTGATTACGCCGCGCGGAAAATCGGCCATGAGAGAACTTTCCAACGATATGGCCAAGGCTTTGGAAGACTTGGAATACTGCCGAGAGCATATTACGCTTTATCATGAAGAACTGCAGGGAAAAATGAGTATCAGCATGAACAGGATTATGTATATCATATCCATTTTTACCGCGGTATTTTTGCCGCTCGGCCTTTTGACCGGCCTGCTCGGCATCAATGTGTCCGGAATTCCTTATGCCGACAACGATTTTGCGTTCGCTGCAGTCTGTATTATTCTTATCATTATCGCAGCCGCACTGCTCGCCATTATGAAAAAACTGCGCTGGATGTAGTTTTATTCATAAAACATATAAGAAAAGAACACGGCAGCGGCTATACCCGCCAAATCTGCCAGCAAAGCGCAGGGCAGCGCGGCGCCGACCCGGGTAATTTTTACCGCACCGAAATAAACCGCCAGCACATAGAAAGTGGTTTCGGTCGAACCTTGCACCACGGCTGAAACAAAGGCCGGAAAACTGTCGGCACCGTAAGTCTGCATGGTTTCAATCATCATTGCCCGGGCACCGCTGCCGGACAGAGGCTTGAGCAAAGCCGTCGGCAGAGCGGCGACAAAACCGGTATCAACGCCGAGCCAGGCAAAAAACTTTTCAAAACCCAAAACCAACAAATCCAACGCGCCGGAAGTCCTGAACACGGCAATGGCCACCAGCATGGCCACCAGGTAGGGAATGATGCGGACCGCAATTTCAAACCCTTCTTTGGCGCCGCCGATGAACGTTTCATAGACATTCAGCTTTTTTACAAGCCCCGAAAGAATAAAAACAGTAATGACGGAAAACAGCAGAAAATTTCCGCAGTCTCCGGAAACGCGGAGCCGCTCGTTCTCCGGCAGAGATAAAAAATAGCCGGCGACAGCGGCAATAAACGCGGCAAACCCCAGCAGATAGGCCATAACGACGCGGTTGAAAATGTTGAGCCGCTGCACAACGGCGACGGCCAAAAAACCGACCAGCGTCGAAACGGAGGTTGCAAACAAAATCGGCATAAAAACCGCGGCGGGATTTTGCGAACCCAGTTCGGCACGATACATCAGAATCGTAATCGGAATCAGAGTCACGGCCGAAGAGTTAATGACCATGAACAAAATCTGCGCATCGGAAGCCCGGTCTTTGCGGGGATTGAGTTCCTGAAGCTGTTCCATGGCTTTCAACCCCATCGGCGTGGCGGCATTGTCCAACCCCAAAACATTGGCAGCTATATTCATAATCATCGAACCCATGGCCGGCGAATCTTCCGGCACGCCGGGCATAATCCGGCGGAACAGCGGGCGCAGCGCCTTGGCAAGCAGTGCCGTCAGCCCCGAACGTTCGGCTATTTTCAGCAGTCCGAGCCACAAACACAATATTCCGGTCAGATTAATACAAATGCTGAAAGCGGTTTTGGCCGAAGCAAAGGTTGATGAAACCAACTGCGTCCAAACTTCCCCCTGCCCCAAAATCAGGCTCTGATAAGCGGCTAAAACGAACGCAATTAAAAAAAACGAAACCCAGATTATGTTCAGCATCGGCATCTCCTTGGTTTTCAAAGTTAAAACAAAATGATGAAGATATTTTTAATAAATATTAATGAATCCGTTTTAGCCTTGAAACAAACAACGAATCAGGAGATTGCAGATATGGAAAACATAACGGAATATTTAGGCTGGATTATCGGCGGACTTGTCGTCGTATGGTTTTATTTTACCTATGTCGGCCTCATCAAAAAGAAGAACCGGCTGAAAGAATCTTCTTCCGGCATTGACGTGCAACTCAAAAAACGCTATGACCTCATTCCCAATTTGCTGACCATGGCCGCCAAATATATGGAGCACGAAAAGTCTCTGATGGAGGAGATTACCAAACTGCGTTCCGAGGCAATGGCCATCAACTTCCAGACCGAACCGGCAAAAAAAATCGAGCTTGAAAACATGCTGTCGCAGAGAATGAACGACTTTAAACTGCAGGCGGAAAATTATCCGGACATGAAATCCAACCAGACCATGCTGAATGCCATGGAAAGCATGAACGAGGTTGAAGAGCACATTGCCGCGGCCAGACGTTTTTACAACTCTAATGTTACCGAGCTTAAGAACGCGGTTGAAATATTTCCGAGTTCTCTGGTGGCCAAAATTGTCGGCGTAAAAGACGAAATGCCGTTTTTTGAAGCGGAAGAAGCCGCAAAAAAAGCGGTTGACGCCAGCGGATTTTTTAAATAAATGCCCGAAGAAAAAAGCATAAACGAACTGCGAAACGGTTTTGAAACCTTTTACCAAACCGTTTTAAAACCAAGTTTTTCGGGGCTGGAAGCAACCCGGAAAAAATATCTGCGCCTGTTTTACTGCGGGCTGTTTCTGACCTGTGTCGCCGTGCCGCTGATTATGCTGCGGATGCTGTCATTTTATGCCGGGAGCGACACTTCGAACTTTCCGGCCGCAACGCTTCTGTTCAGCATTATGGTGCTGGTTACGCTGACGGCGACGCCGATTAAGCTGTATAAGAAAAAAGCCAAGAATCAGGTCATGCCTGAATTTATAAAATATTTCGGACAATTTGACTATCGTTATCAGGCCTGTATCAGCGAAGATATTTTAACCCGGTCGCTGCTGTTTGGGGAATATAACGCTCGCGAAGGAGACGATTTTTTCATCGGCCGCTACAAAGATACGGAAATGGTCATTTCCGAAGAGGAACTGAGCCTGCACAAAGTTTCCGCCGACGGCAAACGACGTTATAAAAAAGTGATTTTCGACGGCATTGTCATTCTGCTGTCTATGAACAAAAATTTCTCAGGACAAACGATTGTGCTTAAAGACCGCGGCCTGTTCAACGCTTTCAACAAAACCGGCGGTCTGCAAAAAATCGCGCTGGAAGACAGCCGTTTTGAAAAAGAGTTTGAAGTTTACGGTTCTGACCAGCTGGAAGCCCGCTATCTGCTGACGACGGCTTTTATGGAGAGAATGCTTAAAGTCCGCGACGCTTATCATGCCGGCAAAATCCAGTTCAGTTTTTTTGACAACAAGTTGTTGATTACGGTCGATGTCAGACAGGACATGTTTGAAACCACGTCGCTGTTCAGGAGCTGTACCGACCGCAACATGATTGACCGGGCATTTGAACAGTTTGCCTCGGTGATGGAGATTATAGACATCCTGAAACTAGACAAACGTCTGGGAATGTAGCGTTATTCTTCCAAATTGAGAAAACCGCCGGCCTGCATATTATAAAAACCGTAATAAGCGCCTTTTTTGCGCAGCAGCGCCTGATGCGTTCCCTGCTCAACGATGCAGCCCTTGTCCATTACGACAATTTCATCCATCTCTTTCAGCGTCGACAAGCGGTGCGCAATGGCAATTACGGTTTTCCCCCGCATCAGTTCCTTAAGCGAATCCTGAATATATTTCTCGCTTTCGCTGTCCAAGGCCGAAGTTGCCTCGTCCAAAACCAATATCGGCGCGTTTTTCAAAACGGCGCGGGCAATGGCTATGCGTTGCCGCTCACCGCCGGAAAGCATTACGCCGCGCTCACCGACCTTGCTGTCATATCCTTTCGGAAGCTTTTGAATAAAATCGTGGCAATAGGCCTTGCGGGCCGCAGCCATTACCTCTTCGTCGGAAGCGCGCAAGTTGCCGTAGCGGATATTTTCCATAATGGTACGGTTAAACAAGCTCGGATCCTGAGGAATGAGAGCAATACTGCGCCGCAGCGAATCCTGCGTAACCAGAGAAATATCCGCGCCGCCAATCGTTATTCGGCCCTTTTGCAGGTCATAATATCGCGACAATAACTTTACCAGCGTGGATTTTCCGGAACCGGAACGGCCGACCAGTCCGATTTTTTCGCCGGATTTAATCTTCAGGCAGAAATTGTCAAACAACGGTTCCGAACCTTTGTAATGATAAGTTATGCGGTCAAAAACAATTTCGGTATCGTTTACAAGCAGCGGCTTGGCACCTTTGACATCGGTTACCTCGCAGGGTTTTGAAAGCAGCGCCAGCCCGTCTTTAATGCCGCCGTAGTTTTTGAAAAACTGCAGAAAATTCATCGAAATGTTGTTATAGATATTGCTCAGGGTCAAAATAAGCGTCTGAATCAGAACATACTGCGCTATTGTTACCTTGCCCTCATACCAGTACCACAGAGGCAGAGCGAAAAAGACGGCCTGCAAAGCCGATCGCAGCAGACCCTGGCCGATGAACAGCACGCCGAACTGTCTGGTTTCCACCCGGTCGGCATAGGCGGCTTTTTTCATGGCGCGAAAATAGTTTTTTCTCTCAAAACGATAATTGCTGAAGTTTTTTACCAGCGAGGCGTTGGTTATGCTGTCGACCAGCACGCCGTTGGAAGCAGACATGGCATTGGCGCGTTTTTCGGTATAAGGCGACAAACGCAGGCTCAACTTCCATAAAACCAAAATCAGCACAACATTCAGGACCAGCATAATCAGCGCCAGCTCCATATTGATGTCGGCAATGAACAGAAAGGTCGCACTCAGCGCAATCAGCGGCGAAACGGCACCCCAGATAATCTGATAATAAATGCCGTAGCTGTTGTCGATAATGGTTTTGATTTTTCCGGAAATATTGCCGGCCATCTCTTCGGCAAAAAAAGCGGTGGAATGATTATGCGCATAGGCAAACAAATCTTTGGCTATGCGGCTCATATAAACCGGCAGAAAAACGGACTCTATCAGAATCATTACGTTGAGCAGCAAACCTTTGGCAAAAAAGAACACGGCGGCCAGAGAGGCATATATCAGAGCCCGATTCAGAATCGATGAACGGTTTCCGCCGCTTCCCAAAACGCTGATAATCTCCGAACCGAAATACAACGCGACGCGCGTGGCCACTTCTCCCAGAGATATGACCAAAAGCACACTGAAAAACAAAACTTTGAGTTTGGAAAGATATTTCCACAAAAACCTGAAAACGCCGGTCTGCATATTTGAATCCGCCTTTTTTTAATCTTGTGCCGACATTATTCGATAAATTTTCATAAAGGTCTACATATATTACGGTTGGTTTATTTGATACCGGCAAGCAAGCCTGTTCCGACGGCAGCCGTTTTGAATCCGGCTTCACCCAGCAGCTTTTCCCATCCGGATATCGCAGCAGTCGGCACGACCATACTTCCGCCCGGCAGCAATATACGATATGCAAGCTCACATATCTTGGACGGATTATCGCAATTACAATTTTCGTCAACGATAATCATATTAACCATTTTGCCGATGGTGGCAAGTTGGTCGGCCGGCATTGAATATGCCTCAACATTGGCAGCCGTTTTTTCCATGGCGTTTTTGCCGAGCGTGTCCACGGCAATGAGCTTACGGACCAGCGGCGCCAAAACCGCGGCCGAAGAAACAGGTTCGCCGCTCAAATTCATAACAACCGAAGCCGAACCGGCGCCGTATTTTTCCAAAAGCGTCCGGTAAATTTCCAGGGAATAAACGTTTTTGCCGATAGCGGCCGCTGTTTTTTCATTCATGTCAAATCTCCTGTCTAAGGCCGGGGCATATCCCGCTTGGCATTTTCCTTCTTGCGTTTCTTTAATTCCGTCAGTTTGTCGCTGACGATTGAGGTGTCGCGGCCGGTTTTGGCCAAACGGTCATACATCCGCTCAATTTCCTTTTCCAGATAGGCCTGCTCAATTTCGTTGGCCAGATCGCTGCGTTCTTCGGCCGTGCCTTTCCAGCTGGTCTCTTCCATGCGGGCGATAATATCTTCAACGTGAACCGAGCTGTCTACTTTCTTTTTGATAAAATACGGCAGTTCGTAAATCAGCTGGCGCGTAGAAGCATAAACCTCCGCAGTGGTCTTGCCTTTTTTGTAGCGCAGCTTCAGCAAACGGAACACAATGCTCAGCTCGTTACTGTCATCGACAATGATAAAGGGAACCGGATCGGCAAAGCCTTTGGCCGAAATTTCTTTCAAAAACTCCACGATATGGTGAAAATAGCCGTCGACATTATAAAGAATAAACGGTTTTATCGGCAGCAGGCCGTCCTGCATGGCCACACAGTCATAAGCCAGTTCATCCAGTGTTCCGACACCGCCGGGCGCAAATACCACAAAATCGGCGTTAAGAAGCTTTTGCTTACGCTCTTCCAGACTTTGGGCGACAATGATATCTTCAATCTGCCCCAGAATTTCATCCGTTTGATAGAGGCTGTAATATTCTTTGGTGGTAATTCCCTGAATCGGCGTCGTTTTGCATTTTTTCTTGTTCCAACCGTCCAAAACGCCGCGCGCTACCGCTCCCATAATGCCCGAGCTAGACAAGCCGAAATCCAATTTAAAATCCATTTTGGCGATCTGGCGTCCAAGGTTATAGGCCTCTTCGACGAAAACGGCATCATTGCCGGAGCGCGAACCGCCGGCAACAAAGACGCGCAAACCTTCCTGAGCATTTTCTTCGACGAAAGTTCCGACAACTTCCTGCACGCTCTGATTGTCACAATTTTCCATATCTACCTCAACCAAGAATTACAACTCTTCTATATCGCCGCGCGCCTGATCGGCATAAAATTCTTCGGCAAATTCGTTCAGGCGCCCGTCGCGGATGGAATCGCGCAGCCCCTGCATCAGGCGCTGATAATAGCGGATGTTGTGCCAGGTCAGGAGCATAACCGCCAAAACTTCATTGCACTTTTGCAGATGATGAATATAGGCGCGGCTGTAATTGCGGCACAAAGGACAGTCGCAGCCTTCTTCCAACGGTCTGGGATCCTCACGGTGGCGGGCATTGCGAATGTTAACGGTTCCAAAACGGGTAAAGGCCTGCGACGTGCGGCCCGAGCGGGTCGGCATAACGCAATCAAACATATCAACTCCGCGCAAAACGGCACCGACGATATCGTCCGGCCGGCCGACGCCCATCAGGTAGCGCGGTTTGTCATCGGGCAGCATTCCCGGCGCATAGTCCAAAA
>ERZ779866.2500-NODE-2500-length-16461-cov-3.406741_pt1 | contig 16461 bp, 16 predicted proteins | sample MGYA00511248_ERZ779866 | MGnify/ENA primary metagenome ERZ779866 (study PRJEB29588, sample SAMEA2155758) | human gut metagenome | biome: human gut; feature: human-associated habitat; material: faeces | place: Denmark | collected 2008/2010 ... | reverse complement strand
AATCTCACCGCCTGCGGCTTCTTGTGCACGAGCCTTTGCAGCTTGAGCCAAACGTTCCTGGATGCTGTCAAGTTGAGAATCTTGGAAACCGTTGCGTCTTACGCGTCCTGAATCAAACATACTTAATGTGGCAACAGCTTTGAAGCGTTTATCGGTTTGAGCGGCTTTAAATGAATATCCGCCGCCGCCACAGATGCCGAAAAGTCCTAATCTTTCAGTGTCAACGCCGGGGTATTGGGTAATATAATCGGCCATGCCGAAAATATCTTCGACGCGGTTTGCCGGGAAATCACGCCCGCGAGGTTCACCGCCGCTTGCACCTTGATATGAAGCATCAGCTGCAATGGTGATATATCCCAGTTCTGCAAGTCTTTGTGCATAAAGACCGGCTGTTTGTTCTTTAACGCTGCCGTTAGGATGGGCAATTACGATTGTCGGATATTTATTAGTTTTATCGTATCCCTTTGGGGTATAAACATTGGCAGCAATATCAAGTCCGTTTAATTTATATGTAACCTGATGAATGTTTACGGCATTTGGCTCATTTGCGGTAATAGCTCCGTCATAAACCAAGCCGAATGGATTATTTTTATAATCAGCAGCACATCCTGATGCAGATATAGTCATGGCTACAGCTCCTAAAACAACAAGTTTTTTTAACATAGCAAAATCTCCTCAATGGAATTGTTTGTTTACGTAATTAATAATAGTTTTGGACTGTTGCCTATTCTTTATTAAAATTATTGTTTATTTGTCTGATCCTATATTTACTTATTACAACGTTTTATTTTTTGCTGTTGCTTATTTAAAATTATGAAAAAATAATGGATATATATGAAAGATGGGGTAAAAGATGAAGCTGAGTTTTACTTTAACTAATGGAATACGTTAACGAATATTGTAAAGACTAAGTAAACTAAATTCCCGAAAATATATTTTGAATATATTCCCGGGAATATATTATTAATTATTTAACTATATTGATGTCTTTTAACCAGTTCTTAATATCCTCAGGATCATAAGGCGTAAGACTTCTGTATATGCTGTAGCCGTCAAGGAACTTTGCGTTAGGCTCGAGTCGTTCGATTTCTCTTGTCGTTCCCGACCATCTGCTGCCTCCATGGGTGGAAAAAGGAATGATAGTTTTTCCTGAAAAATCATAGGTGTCAAAAAATGTATATAAAGCCATCGGCATCTTATACCACCAGATGGGATATCCGACAAAAACGGTGTCGTAATCATCAAAATTGTCGATCGTGTTTTTTAAAGCGGGACGAGCATCATTTTCTGCTTCTTCATGAGCAAAATCAGTAAGGTGATCATACTCGTCAATAGGATATTGCTGGACTGTTTCAATCTTGAACAAGTCAGCACCGGTATTTTTAGCAATGATATCGGCAACATATTCAACACTGCCGTAGGTCTTGCCGTTTACTTCAAGGCGTGAGGCTGATGTAGTGGCATCCACGTCTTGCGGCAGAGGAAAAGAAAAATATGCAATCAAAATTTTATGATTTGATAAAGAGGCTTCTGCTGCAGAGGCGCTTGCGCCGCTTGCAAGCAATGTTATAAGACCTGCTGTTTTTAATAATGATGAAATTTTCATTATCATGTCTCCTTGTGATTTATTTGTTGTTTTTGGATTTAAAAGCACTTCCGCCGAAAACATCCGACATCGAAATGCTGTTTAACGCTAAATCAATTTCCTGCAGTTCTTGTGCGCTTAATTTTATTTGTGCTGCTTGAGCATTTTCTTCAAGTCTTTGTAGATTGCGGGTACCCGGTATCGGAACAATCCACGGCTTTTTACACATCATCCATGCAAGAGAAATTACGGCCGGAGTGGTGTTATGCTTAACAGCTGTGTCGTTGAGCAACTGTATAAGATCGATGTTCTTTTCATAATTCTCAGTTTTAAATTGCGGCATTGAAGCACGATAATCAAACTTCGGATCAAAGTGGGAGTCTTTGTTATATTGGGCACTTAAAAAGCCGTTAGCAAGCGGAGAAAAAGCTACAAAACCGATAGTTAACTCATCAAGGCACGCAAATAACGATTCATAGTGTCTTGCCATCATTGAGTAACGATTCTGTACAGCACAAAGCGGGCAAACTGCATGAGCTTTTCTTATTGTGTTTTCATCTGCTTCAGATATGCCCCAATTTAAAACTTTTCCTTCTTTAATTAATCCTTCAACGGTTTCGGCAACTGTTTCGATGGGGGTCGACGCATCAATGCGATGCAGATAATAAAGATCGATATGATCAGTGTTAAGCCTTTTTAACGATCCTTCAAGTGATTTAATGATGCTTTGTGGTCTGGAGTCGGTAAGCAATGGATATGGTGGTTCTTTTGCAGTATCAAAACAAATGCCGAATTTGGTAGCTATTTTGATTTTTGACCGATAAGGTTTTAGGGCTTTACCTAAGATTTCTTCATTTTCATGCGGATTTTCGGGGGTTCCATAAACTTCTGCAGTATCAAAAAAGGTATATCCAAGGTCAATTGCTTTTTCTAAAAGCTTTTTATCTTCTCCATAAGAAAGAGGCTGTCCGTAAGCATGGCTTAACCCCATGCAGCCAAGTCCCAGAGCAGAAACTTCAAGTTTGTTTTTGCCAAGATATCTGTGTTCCATAAAAGTCTCATTGTGTAAATAATGCTGAATATGTATTTATAGCAATAGCTTAAACAAGAGAACCAAGATCGTGATTACGCAATATTCTGTTATTTTTGCCTATTTCTATTTTTTAGCGATAGTTTCAAGCAAAAACAAGATAAGTTCGTAACTTACTGAAGGTTGAAAAAATAATGATAATAAAATCTGGTTACAACATTTAAGGAGTAAAAATGGCAGTAAAAAATTTATTACCGTTGGCCGGAGCTGTTCTTTTAGCTGTTTCAGTCAGCGCCTGTACTTCAGATCTGTCATCAAGTAATCATAATGAACTCATTACTCTTGTCGATCAGGGAACTTTTTCCGCCGGCGGCAGTGTAATTGAAGCAAAAGAAACATATGATCCGTATCATCCTAAGCCTGAAGGAATGACTTTACACGGAGACCATGCGTCCGTCTTTTATCAAATTCCGCAAAATGCACGTACTTTGCCTTTAGTTTTCCTTCACGGAGCCGGTCAATCAATGCGAACCTGGCAGTCTACTCCTGACGGAAGAGAAGGTTTGCAGAATATTATGCTTAAAAATGACTATGCGGTATATCTTGTCGATCAGCCGCGCCGCGGTGATGCGGGCCGCAGCACTGTAGCGGAAAATATTACGGCAACACCCGATGATCAGCTGTGGTATGGTCAGTTCCGTATGGGGCTTTATCCTAAGCGTTCACCGAACTCACAATTTGCTGACGGTGAGGAAGCTTTAGATCAGTTCTTTAGACAAATGACGCCGAATACGGGAGCATTTGATCAGAATGTTATCTCGGATGCCATGAGTGCGGTTTTCGATAAAATCAGTGAAAAAGGCGGTATTTTAGTATCTCACTCCCAAGGCGGCGGTCCGGGCTGGCTTACAGCAATGAAAAATGACAAAGTAAAAGCTGTAGTTTCTTTTGAACCGGGCAGCAATTTCCCGTTCCCTAAAGGCGAAGCCCCTGAACCGATGGAGAATAACGGTTTCTTCGGTAAGGTTGCGGCCATGGAGGTTTCCATGGATGACTTCATGAAACTTACCAAGATCCCCATTATTATTTATTATGGAGATTTTATTCCTACTGCGCCTACTCATGACCCACACCAGGATTTTTGGCGTTGTGTTCTTAAGATGGCTAGAGCTTTTGCCGATACTGTAAATGCTCACGGCGGCAATGCACGAGTCGTACATTTACCTGAAATCGGTATTTACGGAAATACCCATTTTCTCTTTTCAGATAAAAACAATCATGAAGTCGCGGCAAACCTTTTAGCTTTTCTTCATGAAGAAGGTCTTGATAGAAGGTAGTGTTAGTCTTGAGTTTTTTATAGCAAACGTCAGAATTGGTTTGACGTTTGCTTAAGTGGAATTACAACAACATAATTTTAAAAGTTGCGGTTATTGCTTTAGATTTTGTGTTTATTAAGACGGCTAATCGTAAAATAAGCATACAGTTTTGTAAGATTGCGGTTAAAGTGCTTCCTCAATTGCTGCAACTTCACGCATCGGAGCGTGACCGTCTTTCTTGTTTTCGTTAATAATAACTACGGCAAGAGCTATTACTTCTTTATCAGTAAGCCTTAAACAGTACCTTTTTTCTTTTATTTGTTGTTTGGCTTCCTCAAGTTTGTTTTTGACACTGTCAGATCTGCCGATAACTTTGAACTCACAAATATAAAGGTGTTGATCATCTTCAAAGCATAAGTCGCTTCTGCCCATTGATGTCTGATATTCGGTATAGGTGTTATAGCCGATAATCTGTAAAATTACTTTGTAGATATCTCTAAAAGCATATTCTTTAAAAGAGTGTATGCTTTCATAAGAAAACTCGTTTAGTATTTTGTTAAAATCAATTTTTAGGGTTGCATAATCCCTTTCTCTAAGCGACTTTGCTATGGTTGATTCATAACTGTAACTAAATGAGGCTACGCTTTTATTAGTTATTTTTTTCGAGTACGAGTTCGGCAAAAGCTTCTTTAACTTCAAGATTTGGCAGTCCAACGTCTAAAAATTTGCGGTGAGCGCTTTTGATTGTAAAATATCCAGCTTGGTACAGTATGGCAAAGAACGGAAAATCTTTATCTTCTATGCTTTTAATAGTAGGAGATAAAGAGGCAGTATCGGTTCTTTTTATAAACTCAAGGTTTAAATAATCAACAAGCTCGGTTTTTTTTACTGTTTTGTCTATAAAGTTATTCAAATAGTTTATTAACAACGACGGTTTTGCCCCACCGGTTTCAAGCCAGTATGGTTTAAATCCGTATTGCGGTTTTTTTAAAAAGTTTAAAATTGACCACGGATTGTACACATGGTGCTCACATTCTTCATCAAACGAATATCCGTCATAATTATTTTTCAGCTCATTTAAAATATGCTCATAAGTATATTTATCGGTTTTTTCTTTTTTGTTTAAAGTATTGGCAGCATTTTCAATATACTTTTTAAAATACAGTTCAAGATCTGATTGAGTATAGCCGACGATAGCTCCGTAATCCGGTTCAAAACTTATATCTTCAATATTATTAAATGCAGAAAATATTGAAGTGTTTGAATAGCGAGTTACGGTAATAAAAATAAATCTGAATTTGTCTGAAAAACTTTTTACGTTGGAAAAAAATTCTGAAAATAAAGCTCGCCTTTTCTCAAATTCTTTTTTGTCTCCCATTGTGGCGGTTAAAGGGGCATCATACTCATCAATAAGCAAAACTAACGATTTGTCTTCTGCTTTTTCAACGGTTTTGGCAAAAGAAGCAATGACGTCTCCTTCATCAGCCATGCTTAAATTTTCAGCGTTGAATGCTAATTTTAAAAGTAAATAAAATTTGTCCTCAAAAGGACGATTTTCCGTTTCTTCTTTAATTCTTGAAAAATCAATATGTATTACTTTATAGGTTATGTCAGACCATAAATTTTCCGTTTGGATTTTTAGCCCGTTAAATCTCTCAAGTACGTTTGAAAAGAGCTCATGAAAAGTACTTACCAATGTGGATTTACCGAATCTGCGCGGACGTGATAAAAAAATCGGACCTCTAAAGGAGGCAATACTTGCAACCAAATCCGTTTTGTCTACATAAATCATCGAATTTGCAGAAAATTCTTTAAATGAAGTAATGCTAAGTGGCAGTTTGGTTAAATCAATCATGGCAATAACTTAATTAAACATAAGAAATCAAATTAAGTATAAAACGCAAATTTTCTTAGAGCAATGTTAAGCAAAATCACACATGTGTTTCTTTAATATCGCAAACATCAATCCAAGCTTTGGCATTGGCGTATTTATAGAGCTCTTCAAGATTAAGCTCAATTGCGCTGTTGCTGCTGCCGCAGGCGGGAAAGACTGTGGTAAATCTTTTAAGGGACTCATCAAGATAAACTTCAACGTCATTTTTTACGGCAAAAGGACAGATTCCGCCTACTGCATGACCGATAAGCTCTTCGGCACGATCTGCAGGCACCATTTTTGCTTTCATGCTGAAAAAAGTTTTAAATTTATGGTTGTTGACCTTGGTGTCACCTGCCGTAACGATGAGAATAACTTTATTATCTTTAGTTAAAAATGATAATGTTTTGGCAATTTTGCAAGGTTCGCAGTTTAAAGCGATAGCGGCAAGCTCTACGGTTGCGCTTGAAACCGGGAATTCAAGCAAACGATTTTCCATATTAAACTGCTTGAAATAATCTTTGACTGCATTAAATGACATATAACACCTGTTTGTTTTTAAGACCTGATAATTCTACTCGTAAAAGCTTTTGTGTAAATCAGAAAACTTGTAAAAGTTTTTGAGAAATATTCTTTAAACGGATAAAAAGGTGCATCGCATGGCGCATTTACTGAAGTCTTTTGTATAATCTTAAAAAACTTTAGGAGAAAATCGTGACCGAGAATTTAGTAGGTAAGCCGATAAAGTCAGCGGTAATAGTTTCAAAGGTCTATAAAAGACCGGTATCGGGTGCCATATATGAAATCGCCTCATTATTAAAAAAATTAGGAGTTGAGGCTTATCTTGATCAAAATACCTCGGTAGGCTTCAATATTCCTGATATTCCATGCTTATCACGTAAAGCGATAAAAGAAAAAGATTTGATTATCGTGGTGGGCGGTGACGGATCGGTTTTAGGCGCTGCGCGTACTCTTGTCGATCTGCAAGTACCGGTTTTGGGCGTCAATCGCGGTCATTTAGGCCTGCTTACCGATGTAAGCCCTGCAGATCTTGAAGATGCGTTAAATAAAATTGTACGCGGCCGCTACACAAAAGAAGAGCGCATGATCCTTGATATGCGGGTATTCCGTCAAGACGAAGACGGTGCCGGAGAGCTCATCGGACAGTCCCTTGCGACCAATGAGACGGTTATTCACTCCGGCATGATGGCGCATATGATGGTCTTTAAAGTGACGATTGACGGAACTTATATGTATACGCTGCGCGGTGACGGCATAATCGTTAATACTCCTACAGGATCTACGGCGTATTCATTGTCGGCAGGCGGCCCTATCGTAGAGCCTCATCTTGATGTTTTGTCATTGGTTCCGATGTTCCCGCAATCACTTAACTGTTCACCTATCATTATTCCCGGTAAATCTACTGTACGAATTGATTTTGCCTGTAAAGACGACTGCGTCGAGTGGGTCAATATCAACTGTGACGGACAGGTAACGGTAAGAGCTGATACCAAATGCTCGGTACTTATAAGACAGCATAAAACCCCGCTTACTTTAATTCATCCTGAAGGATACGATTATTACAGCATTTTGCGTCAGAAATTAGGCTGGGGACAAAGTCTTATTTAGTTAGATAAGAACTTAGTTTATTAATCTTTATTAAGGGCATGTTTTTTAATGTTAGAACAACTGTGGGTAAAGAATTTAGCTTTAAGCTCAAGCCTTGAAATTGATTTAGAACACGGAATGATTGCGGTAACGGGAGAAACCGGCGCCGGTAAGTCTTTAATTATCGATGCGTTAAGCTTAGCGTTAGGCGGAAAAAGCAGCAGTTCAATGATAAGGGACGGAAAGGACAGACTTGAGGTTAGTGCGACATTTTCTTTAAATGATTGTCCGAAGGCTTTAGAGAAAGTTAATGCTTTAGATCTTGAAAATGGGGAGAACACGGTTGTTTTACGCAGAGTTATAGCAAGAGACGGCAGATCTAAAGCTTACATAAATGACAGACCGAGTGTGCTTGCCAATGTTAAAAGTCTTGCCGGTGATTTGGTGTCAATTCACGGGCAGCATGAAAGCGTGAAACTGATGGATGAAGATGTACAGTTGTCGCTTGTTGATGTTTACGCAAAAGACGCTGAACTTTTGAAGTCGGTTAACAGTGCTTTTTATAAGTACGCTAAATTGCGCAGTGAACTTAATGAATTGGCGCAAAAACAAAGACAAGGCGCACTTGAGTATAAAAGCAGGCGCTATGATTTGGATTTGCTAAAAAAACTTGACTTAAATGCAGGCGATTATGAAAAACTGGAACTTGATTTTGATAAACAGATGCATTTAAGCAAATTAAAAGGAGCTTTGGGCACTGTCTATAATTTTATATCAGGTGATGAAACCGCCGTTTTAGGTAAGCTTAACTCTGTAAATGATGAGCTTTTAAAACTTATTTCTCTTGAGCCTAAATTAAAAGAAATAAATGAAGCATTGGAAAATGCTGCGTCATATCTTGATGACGCAAAGGAGCGAGCTTCTGATATTTTAAGCGGATACGATGAAATATCGACCATCGATTTAGAAGAAAAAATGTCTTCAATTCATGATTTGGCAAGACGTTTTGGTGTTTTGCCTCAAGAGCTTTATAAAGTTAGGGAAGAACTTGAAAACAGTATTGAAGAGTTTTTATCGCTTAAAGAAAAAATCAATCTGTTGACTTTAAAAGTTAAAGAAGCTCGTGACGAGTATGAAAGGCTTTCCGATGAATTAAGTGAGGTACGGGTAAAGGCTGCTCTTAAAATGGAGAAAGAGGTCAGCGAAAGGATCAAAAGTCTGGCAATGCCCGATGCCGTATTTAAAATCGAGATTGAAAAAAATATTGAAATAAAGCCGCAGCTTAACGGGCGCGACAGCGCTAAATTCTTGTTTTCGGCAAATTTAGGACAAGAACCTAAAGAGCTAAAAACCGTCGCCTCGGGCGGTGAATTGTCCCGTCTTGCTCTTGCAATTGAAGTTTTGTCATCAGGCAAAAATTCAACCCCGACTCTTATTTTTGATGAAGTTGACAGCGGTATTTCTGGAAGAACTGCAGCAGCTGTAGGCAAGTTGTTGCATGAGCTTGGCAATGCCGTGCAGGTTATAGCTGTTACACATTTGCCGCAAGTTGCCGCAAGTGCGCATAGTCAGCTTTTGGTCAGTAAGTTTAATCGTGATGACGGTGTGGTTTCCGAAATTAAAACGCTGGATCATGCAGGTCGCGTTGAAGAAATATCACGCATGATTGGCGGTAATGTCATTACTGAAGCTACAAGAAAAAGTGCCCGAGAGTTATTAGGACAGTTTTGCCGTGATTGAAATTGTTGATGTTACTGACAACGATTTAGTTGACATGGCAAGAATTGAGTCAGCTTCTATCGTTCACGAATGTCGCTCTGACGGCTATGCGCCGAGCATTGAGGAGCTTATTTCTCTTTGGGGCAATAGGTTTTTGTTTAAAAGCCATAAAGCTTATTTGTTAAAAGAAAACGGTGCGGCAAAAGGAATGATGGGAATGCAGCTGCCGCTCAAAAAGGGAATTATTACGGCTTTGTACATTGATCCGCTGTTTTTTCGTATGGGATACGGAAAACTTTTAGTGGCAAAAGCAGAACAGGTAGTTGTAGCAAACGGCGGAAATTCTCTGGTTGTTGAGGTACAAAAGCACAATTTTAGGGCACAAGAGTTTTATAAAAGATTACAGTTTGTTGAAACTAAAGTAAAATTTACACATCTTATAGAATTAAAAAAGGAGCTGGTTTAAATGCTTAAGGTCGGTATTGTCGGAATTAGCGGAAGAATGGGGCATGTCCTTTGGGATTGCTGTCTTGGCATGGATAGCCTTAAAGTCGTATGCGGTATTGATCGCAACACTGACGGGGTTCCGGTAGGATGCAATGTGGAAGTAGTTGAGAATGTAAACGATCTTAAGACCGTTCCTGACGTGTTTGTTGATTTTACCCGTCCTGATTGCTCTTTAGAAGTGTTGAATTTTGCCAAAGAGCATCATATAAGCTATGTTCTCGGAACTACCGGATTTAGTGAAACCCAAAAAGCCAAAATCAAAGAAGCTTCAAGACTTATTCCCGTAGTTTTTGCGGCTAATTTCTCAGTCGGAATTAATATTTTGTTGTCTTTAATAAAAAAGACCGCAGAAATCATGCAGGATGCCGATATTGAAATAGTTGAAGCACATCATCGTTATAAGGTTGATGCTCCGTCAGGAACTGCGCTTGCCATGGGCGAAGCTGCAGCTGCAGGACGCAATGTCAACTTAAATGATGTCATGGTGGCAGGACGCAACGGCGTAACCGGTGAGAGACAGTACGGAACTATCGGATTCTCGTCTATTCGCGGCGGTGATATCGTCGGTATGCATAACGTTATGTTCTGCTGTGACGGTGAAAGAGTTGAATTAAATCACGTGGCTTCAAGCCGCGCAACTTTTGCCCGCGGAGCTTTGCGTGCTGCAGCTTGGCTTGAGGGTAGAAAACCCGGACTTTATACTATGAATGATGTTTTATCTTTGCAAAAAGACTAAACGTCTTTAATTTCGTATTGTTTAGTTGAAAAGCTCTCTTATATGGAAACAAGAGAGCTTTTTATTTTGGCAGGTATTAAGCGTTAAGCTTTAAAAGATTGTCGTTATCAAAATAATCAATCTTCATGGCACGGCGGACGTCGCGCATGGTGTCTGCAGCAGCGTCTTGGGCAACTTTAGTGCCGGTTTGCAAGATATCGTAAACATCAGGAAGCTTTTGTTCCCACATTTTTCTTTTTTCAAGAATAGGGCGCAGCTCGGTCTGAATAACATTGTTCAAGAATTTCTTAACCGTCATATCACCAAGTCCGCCTCTGCGATAATGCTCTTTTAGTTCTTCAAGGCAATTATACTCAGGCAGGAATTCGGCAAAGTACTCATCTTTACAGAAAGCATCAAGATAGATAAACACCGGATTACCTTCTGTATGACCCGGATCGTCTTTCTTGATATGGGTCGGATCGGTAAACATTGACATAATTTTCTTCTTAATTACGTCAGGCTCATCGGATAAGTAAATGCAGTTGCCAAGAGATTTACTCATTTTTGCCTTACCGTCTATGCCTGGTAAACGCAGACATGCTTTATTGCTTGGTAATACGATTTCAGGCTCGACTAAGGTTTCACCGTAGATTTCATTGAACTTTCTGACGATTTCACGGCATTGCTCGATCATAGGTTCTTGATCTTCGCCGACAGGAACTGTCGTGGCACGAAATGCGGTGATATCTGCAGCTTGGCTTACCGGATAACTGAAAAATCCTAAAGGAATGCTTGCTTCAAAATTTTTCTGCTTAATCTCATTCTTTACGGTCGGATTGCGTTGGACACGTGCGACGGTAACGAGATTCATATAGTAGAAAGCAAGTTCAGCAAGCTCTCTTACCATGGATTGGATAAAAATACATGATTTGTTCGGATCGATGCCGCAGGACAGGTAGTCAAGAGCGACTTGCATAATGTTTTGACGAACTTTTTCAGGGTGTTCGGCGTTGTCGGTTAATGCCTGGGCGTCAGCAATCATGATAAAAACTTTATCGTAATTACCGGAGTTCTGTAAAGCAACGCGCTCTTTAAGGGATCCTACATAATGACCGACGTGGAGACGTCCTGTAGGACGGTCTCCGGTTAAAATTATTTTGCTCATAAGTCTCTTCTATTTAATATTTTTTAATTTTGCTCGGATATTCTAAGACCGTTTTTTTATTGACGGCAGACAAAAAGAATAGGGTTAAACTAAACGAGCTTTTTTTGCTGGGCATTACTATATCACAGATATAGCAAGCTTTTTGTATGTTAAAGGATATCGCTTAAAAATAATCGTTGTTTTGTGTTTAGGAATTTAGACAGGAAAATAATTTTGTTAAGAGACAGACAAAATAAAACCCTTAATCAAAAATAATTAAGGGTCTTTTTCTAAAAGCCGCAAGTTCATGCGGCTTTATAGTAAGTTCTTTCTTATAAGGAAGAAAGAATACCGCCGTCAACGGCAATAAGCTGACCGGTGATAAAGTCAGCAGCCGGAGAAGCGAGGAACAATACTGCACCTGCAACTTCCTCAGGCTTGCCCCAACGGCCGGCCGGAGTGCGGTTGCAAATGAAGGAATTGAACTTCTCGTCTTCAATAAGCGGAGTGTTCATTTCAGTTGAAATGTAACCCGGGATAACGGCGTTGGCCTGAATGTTGTGCTTAGCCCACTCGATAGCGATTGCCTTAGTGAACATCTTAACGCCACCCTTTGATGCTACGTACGGAGAAATGGTCGGACGAGCAATTTCTGACATTAAGGAAGCTACGTTAACAATCTTACCGCCGCCTTTTTTCTTCATCATCTCAAAGCAGTTCTGAGTGAGGAGGAAAGTGCCGGTAAGGTTAATGGCGATAACTTTGTCCCAAGTCTCAATCGGCATGGTCTCAAGAGGTCCGCGGAGGTTTACGCCGGCGCAGTTTACCAAAATATCGATGCAGGCACCGTCAGCTTTAATGCGAGCAAATGCTTCATCAACGGAAGTCTTAGAACCGACATCGCAAGGAATTGCGTGGACGCGGCCTTCATTGTTGACGTCGATCTCTTTAGCGGCCTGAGCTAATTTCTCGGCATTACGGGCCATGATGTAAAGGGTTGCGCCTTCTTTGTAGAAGAGCTCTGAAATGGCGCGGCCGATACCGCGGCTGCCACCGGAGATAAGAGCTGTCTTGCCCTGTAAAATCATCTTAAATTCTCCTTAAGTATGCACTACTAATACATTTCATAAGCCGGATCGAGTACGGCTAAGTCGTAACGACGGCTTTCAGGTCTGAATGCGGCAAGGCACCATAAGTATGCGTTGCGGCATGAAGGGCTTGCGCAGGTCGGATGATAACCGCGCGGAGCGATAACCATAGAGCCTGAAGTTACCGGATGAACGACTGCATCCTCAAGACCGCCTGAGTGCAGGTAGCTGATGTGGAAGCCGCACTTAGGAGCCGGCATATCGAAGTAGCAGTAGGCTTCTTCAAGATCTTTATCATGCTGGTGAGGAGGCCATGAAGTATAGGCACCGACAGCACCCCAGGTAATACCGCAGATAAGACGGGAAGCCTTGGTGTCCGGATCAAGAGTGAAGCTTACTTCACGGCGGCCCAAACCTTCACCGTGGATCTGATGGATCTTGCCGATAGGAAGATCAGGGTCGTAAATACGGAAGCTCGGCTCACCGATACCGTCAAACGGAGCACCGGCAATATAAATAATGCAGTTGTCAACGGCAGTGATTTTAGCACTGCATTTTGCCGGAAGATAGAAGGAGTCAAAGCGTTTTAGATCCAAGTCTCCAAAGGGAGCTTCAGTTACTTTTGCCTTGCCCTCAATAATGACCGGATGAATTTCCAGGGTGTCTGAGCCTACGGTGTAGCTCTGGCCCGGAACCAGATTCAAACGGAACATATTAATGGCTTTGCAGTCGGCTTTTCCGGCTACGATAACTTCATGAAAGCCGTTGGTATCCGGTGACTGGAATTTCCAGTCATGAAGTCTGTCGCGAGTCTCTTTATCTAACATAATTTATATCCTTATGATAATGCGGTACTGAACCAAGGTACTAATACAATTAAGAAGAACACCAAGTTAAATCCGATGAAGAACGGAATTTCACCCTTAGAGATATCACCCATCTTCATGTGTGTTACAGATGAAGCTGCAAACAGGTTGACGGCAACAGGAGGTGTCATGGTGCCGATAATGTTGGAGATGGATACGATCATACCGAAGTGAATAACATTGACGCCAAGGCTTTCGGCTACCGGCCAGAGTAAAGGAACGAGCAGTACGCAGGTTGCGATACCTTCAAGGAAGAAGCCGAAGATTAAGAGAATAATGGCGACGATGAGGCAGTATGCGGTAGCGCTTAAGTGCATTGAAGTAATGAACTCGATGAGCTGCTGGGAAATACCTGCATAGGTGAAGAGCCAGGAGAATGCGGTTGAGGTTGCGATGATGAAGAGCACCATTGCTGAACCTTTACCGGAGGTAATGATAACGCGCATTAGATCCTTAATCGGGAGTTCGCGATAAATGAAAACGCCGACGATGAAAGAGTAAATTACGGCAACGGCAGCGGATTCGGTCGGAGTTAAGATACCTGAGTAAATACCGCCCAACACGATAACCGGAAGCATAATGGCAAAACCGGCTTTATATAGAGCGACCATCGCTTCTTTTAAAGTTACGCCTTTTTCAGCCTTCGGCCAATTTTCTTTTGAAGACAAGAAAATGCAGATCACGGTTAAAACAACGGTGATCATGATACCGGCAACGATACCGCCTTTGAAGAGGTCACCGATGGAGCTTGAAGTAATGGTGCCGTATACAACCATAATGATTGAAGGCGGAATGATAGGCCCTAAGCCGCCTGCTACGGCTAATAAACCGGCAGAACGTTGCTGCGGGTAGCCGCGTTTTACCATTTCAGGATAAAGCATGGCACCGATAGCGATAACGGTAGCAGGTGCTGAACCTGACAAGGCTGCAAAGAATGCGCAGGAGAGGATCATTACATAGAATAAACCGCCTCTTACGCCGCCGACGATTGCGTTGGCAAAATCAACGATACGTCTTGAGATACCGCCTTCGGTCATTAAGTTACCGGCTAATACGAAGAACGGGATTGCCATGGTAGAAGATGAGTCCAAAGCAGTAAAAATACGCTGTGCGACTACAACAACCGGCATGTCGATATATAAAAGAGTTATGGCAGTTGCTACACCGAGTGCCAAAGCAATAGGCACGCTGATAAGGAGCATTATGGCAAAACCGCCAAAAAGTATTAAACCTGTCATTTATTTGCTCTCTTTTTTCTCTGTAGGCTGAATGGGAGTTTTGAACATCGTCAGTAAAGACAAAATTTGAACGATGGTAATGGCACCGAATGAAATAGGTAACGCAAGATAAGGTACTACCATAGGGATGCCTAAGCCTGCAGAAACCTGTCCTGAATTGATTTGGGTTTGGACAATGGTTAATGAGCAGACGAACATAGCAATGGAGAAGCAGATAATGATGGCTTTAACAATCATCTGCAGTGTGCGCTTAACTGCAGGGGTGCATTTATCAACGATTGCAGTGATGGAAATCTGAGAACCATCGCGCAGACCTGCTTCAGTAGCAAGCAAGGTCATGTAGACCATGCAGTAACGGGCCAATTCGTCAAACCAGGAAATACTGGCTCCGATTAAGTTGCGGTTAACAACCTGAGCAAAAGCTGCGAGCGACATTACGATAAAGCATAGCGCAATAATGCCGTTTTCGCATTTATTCAGAGTTTTACCTAAAGATTCCATTATTTTCTTTCCATTTAAAATGAGGGCGCAAATGTGCCCTCATATTGGTTAGTTTTTAGAACAATTATTTTGTAGAAGCAACAGCCTCTTCGACGGCGTCAACCCATTCCTGCGGAACATGAGAACGGAGCTTTTCAACTTCAGGGAGAACCTTAGCCTTCATAGCTTCACGATCGATGTCGTAGAACTGAACGCCAAGTTTCTTGAGTTCAGCAACGGCATTGTCGTTGATTTCCTGAAGGTTCTTTCTCTGCCAGTCAACAGCAATCTTCATTGCTTCTTCTACCTTAGGCTTTAACTCATCAGGGATCTTCTTCCATGCACGATCAGAAACGCCGACCAAGATGTAGGTGAACTGGTGCTTGGTATTGGTTACGTTCTTGATAACTTCATAGTAACGGTTAATGAGCATGTTTCCGACTGCGTTTTCGCAAGCGTCAATGGTACCCTGCTGTAAAGCGGTGTACTGCTCGGTAGCGGGCATCGGGGTGGCAATGGCGCCGACAGCGTTAAAGGCAGCGATCTGCATCTTGTTTTCCATGGTACGGATCTTTACGCCTTTAAAATCATCAACAGACTTGATCGGGTTCTTGGAGAAGGTATCACGGAATCCGGACTCAAGCCATCCGATGATATGGATGCCCTGAGCTGCAGCTTTCTCTGCAACCAACTGACCGAGCTTACCGTCAACAGCGGCGTGAGCCTGTTCAACGGTATCGAAAAGGAACGGCTGGTCAAGCAATACCATCTCAGGGATGAACTGTGACAAAACGGTATTTACTACGGAAACCATGTCCATGGTACCCATCTGAGCGCCTTCATACATTTCACGCTCGCCGCCTAAAGTACCGCCTGCTAAAACTTTAACCTGAACTTTACCGTCGGTTAAGCGTGCGCACTCATCGGCAAACTTCTGACCGCCCATAGCATAGCTTGAAGAGGCAGGATCAACGAAGCCTAATCTTAAAGTGATGGTATCGTCGGCAAAAGCACCGGTGCTGGTGAACATGGCAGCAGCAACAGCGGCAGCAGTAAGATACTTCTTACATGATTTCATATTTATCTCCCAAAGAGGCAATGAAAAAAATCTTGCATACAAAAAGAAAATTAAAACAGGATCAACTTTCCCGCATAATTTATCTATGAATAATAGTTTGAGCTTTGCTTTTTTGAAAGTTTATTCATTAAAAAATGTAGATTTGATCATAAAAATAGCAAAGATTTTTCTTCTTTCATCAGATCTATTTTATTGGTAAATTTTTTACCTA
>ERZ779866.2498-NODE-2498-length-16495-cov-4.313260_pt1 | contig 16495 bp, 18 predicted proteins | sample MGYA00511248_ERZ779866 | MGnify/ENA primary metagenome ERZ779866 (study PRJEB29588, sample SAMEA2155758) | human gut metagenome | biome: human gut; feature: human-associated habitat; material: faeces | place: Denmark | collected 2008/2010 ... | reverse complement strand
AAAAGAATGCCTAAAATAATCATTAAAAAAATAATAATATCGATTCCGTTCTATTTTACGCTTCTTTTCTTTCATTTTCTCTTCTCCTAGATTTTTAAAAATTCTTCAATACTCTTTTGTGCTTTTATATCATACTCTTTTTTCCAGTCTCTATACAATTCTAATATTCTCTGTTTGTTTTCTAAAACATATTTCATCTTCTTGTAAATTTCCATAATGTTATCTTCTTTATTCACAACAAGATATTTTTCCAGTTCAGTTCCTTCAAAATAATGATGATTATCTCCTGTAATACATGGCACGCCTAATTCCAAGCTTTCTAATGGGATTAATGGTGCACATTCTGTAAAAGTAACATATAAATTGATATCATTACTTGCCATTCTCTGAAACATTTCTTCTCTAGATATATTATTACTCTCTCCTGTGAATTCTAATTCAAATATTTTACATAATTGTTTCGTTTTATCATTTAATGGTACACTATCTAAAATTGCATTTTCCAGCAAACTGATAGCACTAATCTGATTATATGTATTTTTTACCCATCTATCTCCTGAAGAATATAATCCCACTTTTATTTTGTCTGTATTTTTTTGGCTGTTTTTTATTATTTCTTCCTTATCAGGAATAAAAACATTGTTCATAATAAAAGATGTTCTAAATCCCTTTTCCTGATAAAATTCATACATACTTTTCTTTACAAAACCAATTTCGTTTACAATTTTTTTACGATACAAATCAATTACTTTCGTGAACACATCCCAATCATATTCTTCTGAGAAGAGTGCATGGCTTCCATGTAACAATACTTTTATTACAATATCCTTATCCTGATTTCTAAGACTTTCTGCAATATATTCCCACCCATTGGCAAAAGCATTAAATATGACTAGTTTTTTATTTTTCTTTAAAATTACCTTAAGTAGATGTTGATAATCCTTATTCAATTGATACTGTTTTGATTTGCGTCCTCCTGTAGACTTTGCTTCTCCAATAAAATCAATCTCTTTGCTTTGTCTTAATTCTTGGATAAGATTCGTCGTTGAAGCTAAAGAAAGTCCAGTTTGTAAAGACAATTCATTTTTGGTCCAAATCTTTCCATCATAGAGACATTCTCTGATTTTCTTTCTGTTTTCTTTTTTTAAGTCATTGGCTTTTGACACATCATCACCATCTTTCATCAACTCTTGTTGAAAGTAATTATAACGCATTTCTAAAAAAAATAGAACGATCTTTCGATCATTCTATTTTCGACCATAATAAATATCTCGATCAACTGCTTTATTCATAGACGCTACAACAGTTGTACATACGGCATCACCGGTAATATTAACAGCTGTTCTTGTCATATCTAAGATACGGTCAATCCCCATAATTAAAGCGATTCCTTCAACTGGTAAACCAACCGAATTAAAGACCATGGTAAGCGTAATTAAACCAACACTTGGCACTCCTGCAGTTCCAATGGAAGCAAGAGTCGCTGTCCCGATGACCGTTGCATAATCCATCATTGATAAATGTATACCAAAAGCTTGTGCCGTAAAGACAACAGCCACACCTTGCATGATGGATGTTCCATCCATATTGATGGTAGCTCCTAATGGAATCGTAAAAGAAGATATCTTTTTAGAAACACCCATTTTTTCAGCAAGTGTGTCAATATTCATTGGAATTGTGGCATTGGATGTTGATGTTGAAAAAGCAAATGCCATAACTGGGAAAAAGTTTTTAATAAAGATAATCGGATTTAAACCTGAGAAAATCTTTAACATCGACATATAAACCCCAAAACATTGAACTCCTAATGCAAGTAGAACACATGCCATATATTTTAATAATGGAATAAAAACATCAAAACCTATTTCTGCGAAAGTTTTAGAAATCAAACAGAACACCCCAATTGGTGCAAGTTTCATAACTACCATTGTCATTTCCATCATAATATCATTAAATTGATTAAAGAAGTTTTTAACGATATCTGCACGATCTGACATATTTGCGAGAATAACTCCTAAAATAAGTGCAAATAAAATAATTTGAAGCATTGTTCCATTGGCGAGTGATTCAAAAATATTCGTTGGAATAATATTTAAAAGTGTTTCTGTCACACTTGTTGCTTGAGTTGATTCAGTCACCTGAGAGGTTACTTTGATAGCTGACATATCTAGACCTATTCCTGGATTAATCAAATTAGCCACACACAAGGCTACTACAACAGCTAAAGCTGTGGTACATAAATAAAACAACATAGTTTTTAAACCTACAGCTCCTAGTTTTTTAGTATCTCCTACTGCCATACTTCCACAAACAATAGAACAGAAAACAAGCGGTACAACAAGCATACGCATTAAACGAATGAAACCTTGACCAATAACATAAAAAGCTCCACTGACAATAAAATCATCCACAACTTTATTACTTGGAATACAATAATTGATGATGATTCCTGTGATTGCCCCTAAAATCAAGGCAATAAAAATCATCGTTGTTAAACCTAACTTCTTTTTATTTTTCATTGAGGAGTCCCCTTTCTTCCATATATTCTTTTAAAGACTCCTTCCAGTCAGGAAATTCATAAACAGGTGTCATTGACATAATAAAATTATCTAAAACAGAAAACGCAGGTCTTTCTCTTGAAAAATCAGACATATGTGTCACAACAGGTTTCATTTCTACTTGTTTTCCTGTGAGTCTTAGTATTTCACTCGCAAATTCAAAGCGGCTACAAACTCCTTTGTTCGTTGCATGATAAGTTCCATATTCATTTGTTTGAATTAAATGAAGAATAAAACGAGCAAGTTCTTTAGCACTGGTTGGTGAACCAAATTGATCACCTGCAATACTTAGATTTTCTCCTTGGTCTACTTTTTCTAATAATTGATTAATAAAGTTATTTCCTAAACCATAAACCCACGTACTACGTATAATAAAATGTTTATACGTAAATTCTTTAACATAACGTTCTCCTGCCAGCTTACTTTTTCCATAAGCTGTTTTAGGATACGTTTCATCAAATTCGGTATACGGTTTTTGACTTTTTCCATCAAAAACATCATCTGTTGAAATATGAACAAGTTTCGCTTCTACTTTTCGTGCCACAATTGATAAATTTCTTGCTCCTAAAGCATTCGTTTTAAAAGCTTTTGCTAAATCATTTTCACATTCTTGTAAATCCGTAAGCCCCGCACAGTTAATAATAACATCAGGTCGATTCATTTCTCCAAAACGTAAAACCTCATCTGTGTCGGTAATATCTAAATCATCAATATCAGTATCAAGAATTTTATATTCTAGCTTATCGATAACTTCATTAATTGCGCGGCCAATTTGTCCTTTAGCCCCACAAATCCATATTTTTTGCATAATCGTCCCCCTTTTTTTATCTTAAACATTATAACGATTGCCTTTTTTGATGTCAAACCTCAATCTTTTTCTTGTTTTATTGAATAGGACTTGTTATAATAAAAAAGCGTTAAGCCCGAATGGCGAAATTGGTAGACGCAGCAGACTCAAAATCTGCCGGTGTAACAGCTGTACCGGTTCGAGTCCGGTTTCGGGCACCAAACTTGCGGGTGTAGTTCAATGGTAGAACTTCAGCCTTCCAAGCTGACTACGTGGGTTCGATTCCCATCACCCGCTCCAAGTGTTTATAAAAGGTCGTAATGACCTTTTTTATTTTAAATAGTAATTTATCGGTGTTCAATAAAAATAATAATCCCTATTTTTTAACAAATTACTTTATAATATCTTTGAAAGGATGAATTTTATGAAGAAAATAATAACTCTCTTTTTGTCTTTAGTAATGCTTTTTTCTTTTTCTGGATGTAGTCAAAAACAAACAGAAAAGACAATACAAAATATTACACTTTCTCTTAATGTAGAAGATCAAAATGAAACAAGTAATGTAGATGTTTATGTAGATTCTAAAAAAATTGATACGATTGAAAACAATAGTCAGGGAACCTATCAATTAGAATTAGTACAAGGAACCCATCAACTTAAAGCAAAACAAGATGATAAAGAAGCAACAAAGTCATTTCAGGTAACCAATACAAATTATTATGCATATCAAATCAATATTAATGATGTCATTACTTTTTCTTCGTCCACAGCTTCTTTAGACAATATCCCTGAATATAGTGGTCAACCCTATGTAGAACTTGATGATAACCAACCTACTTTTTCTAAAGAAGACTATCAAACCGATACCTATATTCAACTTAGTGATTTAGATTATCTTGGACGAACTGGTAGAGCTATTGCTTGTCTTGGTCAAGAAACCATGCCAAGTAGTAAAAGAGAATCCATTGGGATGATCAAACCCTCAGGTTGGAAAACGCAAAGATATGATGATTTGATTTCTACGAAATATCTTTATAATCGTTGTCATCAAATTGCCTTTATGTTATCAGGGTTAAATGCTGAAGAAAAAAATTTAATGACGGGAACACGTTATTTCAATGTAACAGGGATGCTTCCTTTTGAAGAAAAAGTCAGTGATTATATCAAAAATACCAGTCACCATGTTCTTTATGAAGCCATTCCAATTTATCATGATGATGAACTTGTTGCTCGTGGTCTTGTTTTACAAGCCGCTTCTATAGAAGATGAAGAAATTCGTTTTAGAGTTTATATTTATAATGTTCAACCAGGAATTACGATTGATTATCAAACGGGTGATTCAAGAAAAGCTACTGATGGTGAATGTACTTATGGGATAAGCGAAGAAAAAGATCCATTTGATTATCATCAAAGTGATAACAATGAAAAAGAATATGTTCTAAATATAAAAAATAAAAAATATCATGATCCTCATTGTTCAAGTGTTTCTAGAATGAGTGATTCTAACAAAGAAGTTGTTACTTCTACAGCTAAACAATTAAATGAACAAGGTTATAGTCCTTGTGGTATTTGTCAAAAATAAAAAACAGCTTATGCTGTTTTTTTATATATGATCAATAATTTCATCGAGGTCAATGCCTAGATTAAATCCTAGTGAAAAATAATCATCAATAGCGTTTTGATAATCGGTACTTGAATAAGATGACGATACAGAAACAATTGCTTGATAAATTTTTAAAATCAAATCTTCTATCGAAGATGTATTAGGTATTTCTGTATGATTTTTGATCGTATCGATTCTAAGTTCATAGCCAATCGACATCAACATTTTTAAACCTTCCATATAATGGCCTAGCAGTTCTTCATGATTGATGGCTTCTTCCTTTTCCCAAAAAAGATAACAACGGGAATCAAGTGATACTTCTCCTAAATCATGTAAGAAAGAGAGCGTTTTTTGTTTGAGTCTTTCTACATTTAGAATTTCATTTTTACCTACTTGTAGTTCCTTGTTAACATATACTTGATACATTTTACTTAATTCATTCATAAAATCACTCCTTCATGTCTTTATTATACCACTTTATATGAACTGCATATGAAAAAAAGAGCTAACGCTCTTTAATCAAATTGTTTTTTAAAATCATTCCATTTATCTTCTGTGTAGCCTTTAATATTTTCTAAACCTTGTTCAACATCATCCACTGCTCCATCATAATCACCATCACCATTTCCATAATAGTGCATCATAAGAGTTTTCATACTTTTTCCTAGTTCTAAAACTTGTTTTTGTTCTTCTGTCAATTTTTTATCGGTATTTTCTTCAATGTATTGTAGACGTGATGCTGCTTCATAGATTTTTTTGGCTTCTTCTTGATTATCTTGAGTAACTCCACCTTTGATTTTATCGTAACCTTCTTGAATTGTTTTGGTGAGTTCTTGAATATCATCACCTTTTATATTACTTACATAGGTTGTATCTTTTTTGATATTTTGATCAATATCATTAAAATCATCTTTGACATCATCCCAAGCAATTTCAATGTCTCCTTTAAAGTTATTTGCTGTTTTATCAACTTGTCGACATCCTGTTAGCGTAAAGGCAAAGATCATCAGAAATAGATATATGATTAGTTTTTTCATTTAATTAACCTCTTTTCGTTATTAGTATGTACGTTATACTTTTATTTAATACGTGTTTTAGGTAAAATAGTAACAAAAGAGGGATGAATAATGACAAATAAAGAAAGATTTATTGAAATTTATAAAACATATATTAAAAGACCTGGAAGTGAAAAGCTTTTAGAGTATTTATTATCGCCCCATTCTGATTTTTTTGAAGCACCTGCCAGTGCAAGATTTCATGGAAATTATGATGGTGGTTTATTGGATCATAGTTTAAATGTTTATGATTGTTTAAAAGATTATTTACAAAGAGAGCGTGTAAGAAGTACTTATGGTATGAATTATAGTGAAGAAACAATTGCGATTGTTTCTTTATTACATGATTTATGTAAAATCAATTGTTATAAGAAAGGAACACGCAATGTCAAAAAAGATGGTCAATGGATTCAAGTACCGAACTATGAATTTGATGATCAAATGCCTTATGGACATGGTGAAAAAAGTGTGTATATGATTAGTGGTTATATGCGTCTTACACGTGAAGAAGCTTTTGCGATTCGTTATCATATGGGCTTTGCTTCAGTAGAAGATGCAAGAAATGTTGGAAAAGCTTTTGAAATGTTTCCTTTAGCTTTTGCCTTATCTACGGCAGATATGGAAGCAACTTATTTTATTGAGGGGAAAAAAGATGAATAATGAATTTTTAACTAGAATGCAGGATTTATTAAAAGATGATTATGAAGCTTTTATAGATTCTTTAAAACAAGAAGAAGTCAAAGGTTTTTATTTAAATCCTTTAAAACAAGATGTTTTAAATCATTTAGATACGAAATATATTCAAAAACATCCTTATATTAAAGATGGTTATTATTTTGATTATAAAAACTATCCACTAGGTAAAAGTCCTTATTTTATGTGTGGGCTTTACTATATTCAAGAACCAAGTGCCATGGCTGTTGCTTCTTGTTTAGATATTCAAAAAGATGATTATGTTTTAGATATGTGTGCAGCCCCTGGGGGAAAGACATGTTATGTGGCAAGTCGTTTATCAAATGAAGGGTTAATGATTGCCAATGATATTTCTAAATTAAGAGCAACGATTCTATCAAGTAATATTGAACGTTTTGGTTTACAAAATACCATTGTCACAAATGTGGATCCTTTAAAAATGAAATTTAAAAGTTTTTTTGACAAAATCATTTTAGATGCTCCTTGTTCAGGGGAAGGAATGTTTCGAAAAGATCAAGAAGCAATCAATACATGGTCGATGCAAAAGATCAATGAATGTGCTTATATTCAAAGAAATCTCATTGATAAAGCTTATCAAATGTTGAAAAAAGATGGTATTCTCGTTTATTCAACTTGTACGTATTCTTTAGAAGAAAATGAAAAACAAGTGGAATATATGATCAATGAACTTGGTATGAAACTTATTCCAATTGAAAAGCAAGAAGGTATGTCTGATGGTTTTGTCGTTGGTACAATTCGTATGTATCCTTTTAAAAATAAAGGAGAAGGTCAATTTATCGCCCTACTTCAAAAAACATCAGAGACTGCAAGTTCTAAAGAAAAAATCTTAAAACCAAACTTAAATAAGGAACAAATGATGCTTGTAAAAAAATTTTATGATGAAAATTTAAATATACCTGTTCCTTTATATCTTTACCAATCGAATAATCATGTATACGCTATTCAAAATCATTTTCCTGATTTACCTTTAAAAGTTTTAAGAAATGGTCTTTATTTAGGAGAATGTAAAAAAGGAAGATTTGAACCTAGCCTTTCTTTAGCACTTACTTTAAGTAAAGAAGATGTTAAAAGATCTTATGATTATTCATGTGATAGTCAAGAAATCAAAGATTATCTTTCTGGTCTTACTTTAAAAGGTGAAGGTAAAAAAGGTTATGGTGTCATCTTTGTCGATGGTTATCCGCTCTCTTTCTATAAAGAAAGCAACAATCAAGTAAAAAATCTCTATCCAAAAGGATTAAGACGATGAAACGTTATATAGAAATTGAAAAACAAGTCTATCAAGAAATTGAAAAGAACTGTTTTGGCAATAAAAAAAGAAATGGCTATCGTCATCTCTTTGGGGTGAGTCAACTTTGTCTTTTATACAGTACCCGTTTTCAACTTGATCAAGAACTTTGTGCCATTATGGGATTATTACATGATTATTCTGTTTATAAAAATAATACTTCTTTTAATCATGCCTTTTTATCAAGTGAACTAGCTCAAAAGATGTGAGAAGAAACTTGATTATTTGAGGAAAAAGAAATAGAAATTATTGTAGAGGCAATTAAAAATCATTCAACAAAAAATCAAAGATATGACCCTTATAGTGAACTTTTAAAAATGTGCGATGTTGTAGAGACATTCCTTCATGAACCAGAGATGATTTTAGATAGTAATAAAAAATATTATTTAGAAAAATGGCAGAAATTATAAAACCGAATCTTAATGATTCGGTTTTATTGTTTAGAAAAAATTTTTATTTACTAGAAGAATTACTTTATAAAATATTGAATAATGATACTTGCAATTTTATCATTATGAATAATATAGCTACTATGATCTTCTCCATCTAAAATAACAAATTTACTGTTATCAATATGTTTAGAAATACGTTCAATATGATCTAACTTAATTAAATCATCACTTCCCGCTAAAAGAAGCGTTTTCGCTTTTATTTGATGTAATTGTTTATTAGAAATATGTGGTTCTTCTAACATTAATTTAATTAATGGATTTTTTGTTTTTTGATACTGATTTTTCATATCTTGATAAACTTCATCAATCACCCCATTAGGTTTGACATTGACTCCCGCAAGAATAAGATTTTCAATCAATTCTGGTTCATCACTTGATGCAAGTAAACCAATAATGGCACCATCACTACTTCCCATTAAAGTAACCTTTTTTAAATTAAGTTGTTTGATAAAATCTTTGATATCATTTGCCATATCTTGATAATGATATTCTTTGACTTTTTCACTTTGTCCATGACCTCTTGAATCGATGGTATAAACTGTATAATATTTTTTTAATTTTTCAACCGCTTCATCAAAAATAAAGTGATTTTCTTCATTTCCGTGTAAAAGAATGAGAGGGTTCCCCTCTCCATGTTTTTCATAATATAAACGAATGTTATTTACATTGATAAACATTATTTTAAAACTCCATCCATACAAGCTTGAATACGACTTTGAACAAGTGCAGCAATTTCATTGGTTTTTAAATCTTTGTATTCTTCATATTCAATAGGTTTTAAATAATGAATTTGTGCTGTTACTGGTTTGATTGTATTGTTGTCAAAGACTTGATAACAATCGATCATGGCTACAGGAACAATTGGACAATGTGTTTTTAAGGCAATTTTAAAGGTTCCACCTTTAAATTCTCCCATCGTATTTCCTTTTTTAGAACGTGTTCCTTCAGAGAAGATGACATAGTTTGTTCCTTCTCTGATTTCTTTAGAAACATTTTTAACCATTTTTGCTCCATCACGAATACTTGTACGATCCAATGAATAGTAATCTAAAGTTTTAACAACATCTTTGATTAAGATCGTTGAAGCTAACTCTTTTTTTAAGACAAATTTTGTAGTATTTTTATCTGTTTTAAAAAGTGCAACTATATCAAATAAACCTTGATGGTTAGGCGCAATAAGATAACCATTTTCTTTTGGTAGGTTTTCTAAACCATAACATTTTAAATCAACACGTGCTTTTTTAACGATTTCATCAGCAACATTATGTATAAATTGATAACCTTCATCAATTGTTGGATATTTTTCTTTATTTTGATATTGTTTTAATTTATAGAACCACCAATAAGGAAGTTTAAAGATACATCTTAAGACAACTAAAATAATTCTTTTCATATCATCATCCCTTTTTATAGATTTGTAAGACAAATGTTTCCATTTGTGTTTCTTTTTCTAATTGAAAATTATATTCTTCAAAACTTGGAAAATAAGTTTCTCCTGTATGTTTCCCTGGTATTCTTGAAATAATCAATTCATCAACATAAGGTAAAGCTTGTTTATAAATAGAAGCTCCTCCAGAAATATAAAGATCTTCCTTTCTATCCTTATATTCTTGTATCACTTCAATTAAATTATTTCTAACTTCAACACGATCATCATCTAAACCACTTTTTGTTACAACAATTGTTTTTCTATTTGGAAGTGGTCTTCCAATTGCAAGATAAGTTGTTTTTCCCATTAAAATTGTTTTATTAAGCGTTGTTTGTTTAAAGTGTTGAAGATCTTCTTTATTATGCCAAGGCATTCCGTTCTTTGAATCTTTTTTTCCTATTAATAAATCATCATCTGTCGCTACAATTATTGAAATCATTAGACACTCACCTTTCCAACAAGTTTTCCATGAGATTGATAATTTTCAATCTTAATATCATCAATCGTAAAATCAAAGATTGATTTAACTTCAGGATTTAAAACAAGTTGACATTTTGGATAAGGTGTTCTTGAAATTTGTTCCTTCACGACATCAAAATGATCTTTATAAATATGAGCATCTCCAATAGTATGCACAAATTCTTTTGGTTTGTAACCACATACTTGAGCAAGCATAGCTGTAAATAAAGCATATGAAGCAATATTAAATGGTACACCTAAGAAAGTATCTGCACTTCTTTGATAAAGTTGACAACTTAAATATTTCTTATCATTACTTACATAAAATTGTAAGAAGGCATGACATGGTGGAAGTGCCATTTCATCTACTTCTGCTGGATTCCATGCACAAATAATATGTCTTCTTGAAAATGGATTGTTTTTTAAAGAGTCTACAAGTTTAGCCACTTGATCAATACCTTCATTATTAAAATTACGCCATTGTCTACCATAGACAGGTCCTAATTCTCCATATTTAACTACAAAAGGATCATCTGCCGGTAATTCTTTGATTTTTGCGACAAATTCTTCTAAAGTTTCACCATGAAAATCTTCACTTTTCTTAAATGCTTCATAAGGCCATTCATTCCAAATTTTAACATTACGATCTACAAGATATTTAATATTTGTATCTCCTTTAATAAACCATAAAAGTTCTTCTGCAATTGGTCTTAAAAACATTTTCTTTGTCGTAAGTAAAGGAAAACCATCGGTAAGATCATAACGTGTTTGATATCCAAAAACACTTCTTGTTCCTGTTCCGGTACGATCATCACGATCTTGTCCGTTTTCTAATATATATTGACACATATCTAAATATTGTTTCATTCTATCTTTCACCTCTTGTCTCATTATATAGAAAAAAAAATAAAAAGTCATCTAACAAGATGACTTTCCTATAAAAATTAAATTATCTTACAATAATATATCTACTCAAATTTAATTTGTTTATGAATATACTTATTTACTCCATCTAAACTGCTTAACCCATACTCTTTATCAATATCTTTAAAATATTTCTTCATCTGTTCTTTACTAATCAAACTGTTTGATGGTTCTAACGGCGAATAACCTTTTCTAGATTCAATCCATGGTTTCTCTCTATGTGTGATATTTTCTAAAATTTTTCCACTATAATTTCCAAAAGTATTAAGTACTAATTGAATTACTTTTTGTTCACGATCAGATAATTCTACAAAACGATTTTTAACAATTATAAAACGGTTATCATCTATTGGATTATATTTAAATTCTTTAAACAAATTATATACAGTATCATAGACCGGTCCATGTACCCAAGCATAACAATCTTCCTCAAATAAAGGAATATCATATAAAGCTATATAAATACCCTGTATAAAATAAAGCAGTTTTTGTAAAGCTAGTGGCGTAATTTCTAATGTTTCTTCAAAAATGTATGAAATTACCGCTAATAATTTAGGTGAGATATTAAATATATTTTCTAAATATGTTGCTCTTGCTTTTGATTTTTCATAGGCATTCAAACCAATCTTATTTTTATTTTCATTTAATTTATTCATCATATATTTTGGAGAATGTAAAGCACAATTAATAATATGAGAATAATCTTTAGAAGGAACTTGTCCTTTCAAATAACGTGTAATTGTAATTTCTCCAAAACCTAAAGCCAAAGATAATGGTGCTTTACCTATATCATACAAAGACATTAATTTTTCAATGTCATTAATTGAAACAATACCTTCTTCTTTTCTATACTGTTTATCTACTTCTTTCATTTGTAAATCCAATAATCCTGGAATATCAAGTTCTTCTTCACAATTTTTACAGCAGGCTGTAGTAATATTAAAATTATATTCTTTTTCTCTTATCGTATACTTTCTTTTTTCTTTTTTTACTATGTAGTCCACGTATTCTCTACACTCTGGGCAAAAAATTATTTTATTCATTTTTATTCCTCCGCTTCGTAATGTTACTTGAAATATTTTTTTATAGGATATTCTAACTCATGGAATGATATTACAAAGCAAAAACCATTATCCAATTTATTAAACTTTATATATAGTTCTACATTTTCTTCACCAGGTTCAAATCTTTTAATTAATTTCACTTTTTTTGAAAAAACATATAGCTTTTCTTCTAGATAATCTTTATGATTATTATTTTTAATTTCACAAAAATCATCTATATCTAAATCACGTATAATCTGTATTCTTTCCTTTTCGTTTATAATATAATCTAAAAACAACTTTTTATTCTTTTCTCTATTTGAAAAACTATATTTTCCAGAATTTATAGCTTCTTTAACTTCTCTCAAATAATTCGAAATTTCTTCTTTACTAAGAACACTATCTTTTCCCATCATCCCGCCGCCTATAATGATAGTATTTTTTAAAATTCCTATCATTATTTTAAATAAATGATAGGATTTTGTCAATATTCTATCATTGTTTTTCACTAAAATTCAATTTCATTTAATTTCCACATATAAATGTTGTTAAAATAAAGGATTCTATATTATCAAAGTATTAAAAATTATTTTGATTAATCATACATTTTTATGTTTAAAAAAATCCTAAGTTATTATCAATAACCTAGGATCAATAAATCATATTTAATTATTTTAATGATTTTTTATGAATAAAGAAATAACGAATTAAAACAAGTGAAATCAAAGCAAAGACAACTGTTGTTGTTGCGAAAACATAAGTCATAATATGTTTTTGTTGCTTTGGTTGTTCTTGTTTAACTTGATGATAGAGTTGTAAAGTATTTTCAGTAGCTTCATATTGATAAATAACTTTTTCACCTTTTTGATTCATAACCATGATCAAAGAATAATTTTTATCATTTGTAAATGTCCAACCATCAAAGGTGTTGTTATCAATTTGAATCTTATTAAATTTTGTATGATCAACTTTTACATCATCTTTTTTAACATCAATAATATAAACATTTCTTCCTAAAACAGTAACTGGTATAAAGATTGAAGTAACCCCTTCTTTTTCATCATAAAGATAAAAATTCTTTTCACCTTTTTCATTTACTAAATAAAGAATTGTTTTATTCATATTATTACTATGATAAGCTGTGACTTCATTTTCCTCAATTTTAATTGTTGTTGCTTCAAAAGATTCAGGAATACCTAAATCTTTAACATTTCTTACAACCCCTAATTTTTGTTTATTAAGTTTTAAATAAACTTGAGGTGTTTCATCTACATTGACTGTAATCGTATATGTTTTCGTACTTCCATTTTCTGCTTTACATACAACTTGTAAAGTATTAGCACCAACTTGTAATGCATGTTCTCCTGTTCCTGAAACAGAAGCTTTGGCATCTGTAGCCTTAGCATCAATAGTTATAGATGTCACTTTCGCATCTACATTGACTTCATAATTTGTATTATTTCCATCAAAGGCAGGTGATAATTCACCAGCACTTACTGTTAATGAAGCTAATGTATTAACATTTGATTTTTTTGTTTCTTCCTTCTTTTCTTCTGTTTGTTGTGTTGTTGTATCTGTATTATTTGTAGTACTTCCTGAATTCGAATTATTTGAATTAGTAGTATTACCACCACTTGCAGGAGCATTAATAGCTACTGAAACAGAATGCGTACCCGAAATAACCGTTTCTCCATCATTTGCTGAAACATCAGATGCCGTTACTGATACGGTTACTGTTCCAGAACTTCCTGCTTTAACAGAAACTGATCCACTTCCAGCAATCCATTGCGAACTACTTGAAACCGTTCCATTAGAAGCTGAAAAGTTAAATCTTCCTTCTCCTGAAACACTTACAGAAACAGTAAATGTTCCACCTGGTGCAACAGATGAAGCACTCTTACTTACTGAAAAACCAGCTGCATAAACAGGTAATTGTAATAAGGATATCGTCATTAAAAATGCAATACTTGATAAAATAACCTTTAATCTTTTTTTCATTTCCTGCCTCCTATTAGAATAGTTTACTTGTTCCCATAATATGATTTTTTATTTTCATATAATCTAAGGCACTCACTTTTCCATCTCCATTAACATCTGCTCTAGCAAGCATATCTCCTGTTAAAAGACTTGTACCCATGATATGATTTTTTATTTTCATATAATCTAAAGCACTCACTTTTCCATCTCCATTAACATCTCCTGGTAAGTAAGTTGTTGTGTTATTATTTGGTGGTGTATATGTTCCACCAGTAGATACCATTGAAAGGTATTGTGTTTGTCCATACACAACATCTCTACTAAAATCATATGTTCCTGCAACATTTCTTGATGTTCTATCTCCATTTAGAGGCATATCAGATTGAACTTTATAATAGCTTCCTGATGTTTCAAGAACAAGAACTGGATAATCGTAAAGATATCCTTTTTTACCTGATCCTACAACACCTGAAGTATAAAGACGTTTTGATGTATTGGCATCTCTATAAAGAGATAATTCAGTTGATGATGAGATTGCAATATTATAATGTTTATAATCTGAATTTACGCTATCTGACATATAATAACTTTGTGCGGCTGCTTTTTCTCCCCAATAAGCATCTGAAGCATATTTAACATTGATACCACTATGCTTATCTCCTAAATGAGGACCACGATAACGTGAATCATTTCCACTTAAATACCCTTTTGACATCCAGTTATAAGCAAATTCTTTAATACATTGATTAACACTTGAAAAATAATTAGCACTTTGACTAGGGGATTTATCTACAGCATTTAGCCCAAAGATATTGTTTTTAGTTTTCGCAATATTGCTTGTTCCCGCAGCACTTTCATTATAAGCCACCCCATACATTAATCCTGCATTAATACCATATGTATTTTGATTATCAATGAATGTTTGTCCTTGATTTATTATATTAGAAGAGCGTCCTGTAGAATTTAAATAACTTTGTGTTCTACTATTTAAGTCATTAGCATTAAATGTTGTTTGAGATCTTAATGATAAATATTGATAATAGCTATAATAAGGATTACTTGCATTAACGGCACTACCATGACTATTATTTCGATAATCTGAAATCATTTTTGAAAATGAATTATAGAAATAATGTCCATCGTAACTATAGTAGCTTGTATTAGCATTAATATAGCTTGGTTGATTTCCTACACGGCAAGATGACATTGTAATAGAAGAACCTGAGATATATGAATATCTATGGAAGAATCTTCCATTACTTGCATAATAGTAAGAAACATTTCCAGTTGTATAAGAATCTATTCTTTTAACACTACTTGCTGGAACATTCATTACAACTCCACCCAATTTACATGTAATTGTACTTCCATTATTAGAAATAAAGGCGGCATCATTTGATGAGTTTGTACTAATATATCCTTGTCTTCCAGTATCAGCTTCTGTATAAGTTACTGTATTTCCTCCAAGTTCAGCAACTGTTTTAAAACGAACAACATGTTCATTTTGAGAACTTGTTGTTTTAACTAAGTCTCTTGAACTAATTGTTTTCTTTGATTTTAAAAGAGCTTCTGTTTTTACTTCTTCATCTGAAGTTGAATCATTTTCTTCAGTTGTTGATTCTTCTGGAACGACTGAATCTTCTGTTTCTTTTAAACTTTTTTGATATTCTTTTTTATTAAAAGTGTCATCAATATCTACAACAATTGGATTTCCATCCTCATCCAAGTTAACAAAATAATCTTCTGTAGCATCAAATTCTTTTGTAGAAGCATCATTACCTTCTGCACCTGCATCGACAACTAAGGCTCCAACTAACGCTATTGTGAATATTCCTATAAGTATTTTTTTCATTCTATCTCACTCCTCCCCATTATTACTCACTGTTAGTATAGCACAAACTCTCATTTATTCCTATTTTTTTAGAAAAATGTAAAATCTTTTATGTAAAAATCAAAAATATTTCTATTATATGTTTATTTTAGTTTAAAAATTGAAATAAAAAAGAGGTGTTAAAATAAAAACACCTGGTATTTATCAAGGAGCAAAAAAAGATTTTACAACTTTTTTGTTTCAAAGACTTGACAGCCCCTTTTTCGCTGTGATACAATATATATGATATTTAGACGATTATCTAAATAAACAAAAGCAAGGAGGAAAGGGGATGCGGGACGTATGGGAAGCGATGCGGGACAAGACGCGTCGGGA
>ERZ779866.2497-NODE-2497-length-16496-cov-3.298218_pt1 | contig 16496 bp, 15 predicted proteins | sample MGYA00511248_ERZ779866 | MGnify/ENA primary metagenome ERZ779866 (study PRJEB29588, sample SAMEA2155758) | human gut metagenome | biome: human gut; feature: human-associated habitat; material: faeces | place: Denmark | collected 2008/2010 ... | reverse complement strand
TGACGTAGAGTATAGAAAAATTTTTAGAGGAAGATAAATATGATGCAAGTTACTTTTCAAAATCAGCCTGTGACCATTTCCGGAAATTTACCAAAAGTAGGTGATAAGGCTCCTGATTTTTGCCTTTGCACTGCAAGTCTTGAGGATTTTAAACTTTCTGATCATTTAGGATCAGTTCTTATCCTTTCAATTGTGCCTAGTCTTGATACAGGTGTCTGTGCAACATCTGCCCGCAAATTTAATCAGGAAGCAGCAAGTCTTGAAGGCGTAAAAGTACTTTGCATTTCAGAAGATTTGCCTTTTGCTGCCGATCGCTTCTGCACTGCAGCCGGCATTAAAAATGTCATGACTTTATCGGATTTTCGTAAAGACGGTAATTTTGGTGAAAACTACGGGGTGATGATTAAAGACGGCGCTTTACGCGGTCTTCTTACTCGCAGTATTTTTGTTATTGATAAAGAAGGCAAGATTGCATATGTAGAGTTAGTGCCAGAAATTACTAATGAGCCTAATTACGCTGCAGCAATTGAAACTGCTAAGAAATGCTTGTAACAACTGCATTTACATAAAATATTAACTATGCAATTTTTAAGCTGCAGAATAGTTATAAATGTTATTTTGCGGCTTAATATTTATGTTGTTTGTACATTATTAACATTTACAATTTATTAAACAGTAAGTCTTGAAGAATTTAGTCTACTACTCATATATTTCGTTATAAGCTAGTAATTAGTAGTAATCAAATAAAGCTCATCTAAAAAGTTAATCATCATACTGCCATTGCCTTTAGATTTTGCGGCAGCGGTTTGTCCCGCATACCCGCATAGAGCCATAGCGTTATAGGCTGCTTTAAACAGGTTCTGATTAATCGCTGCAAAAGCAGCGACGATGCCGTCTATAGTGCAGCCCATAGCCGTAACTTTTGACATCATATCAGCACCCAAATCAATACATTTTACTTCTTTACCATTTGTTATATAGTCAGTTTTTCCACTAATGATAATAACTGCGTGAAGTTTCAAAGCTAAGGCTTTTGCTCCTTCAACTGCGATTTCTCCTTGATCGCGAGTATCGACACCTGTTGTTATTTTATGTTCATCGCACAAAGCAAGAATTTCAGAAGCGTTACCGCGAATTATTGATACACGAACGTCATTTAACAATTTACGATTAAATTCACGCCTGAAGGATGTAGCACCAACCGCAACGGGATCATAGACAACAGGAATTCCTTTTTCATTAGCTACTTTTCCAGCGATAAGCATAGCTTTAAGCGATTGCTCTTCAGGAGTGCCTAGATTAAGAACCAAAGCATTAGCATATGATGCCATTTGCGCTACTTCTTCAGGGGCTCGTGACATTACGGGAGATGCTCCGATCGAAAGTAGGGCGTTTACAGAAAAATTCATGGCTACATAATTGGTAATGCTATGAATTAAAGGTTTTTTAGTGTGAATAATTTGTATATCATTTATAAGGTTTTGATATTCAGTTTCGGAAAGAAAATTTTTTAAATCGTTCATAAATGCAGTCAAAAGAAATTATTTATCAATAGCGATATATAGTCATTATTAAGATTTACACTCAAAAGTAAAGTCGCTGTAAAAATAAAGTGTTTATTATGAAGTTATTAAATAAAATGTCTGCAGCTTGTGCAGTTATCTTTATAAGTTCTTTTTTTGGTGTAATGGCAGCAGAAAATTCTTTTTATGCTTTTGCACCATGTGCTGATGCAAAATTAGAAAAAATAGTTGTTTTATCACGCCATGGAGTGAGATCTCCTACTCAAGATTATCAAACGCTAAGTTCCTGGAGTAAAAATGATTGGCCGCAATGGAATGTTCCGTCAGGATATCTTACAGATCGCGGTTATTTTTTAATTAAAAGCCAATGGGAACATTTAAAGAAAATTTTAATTAAAGATTCCGTTTATAAAAATAACCTTTTTAAATCCGTAAAAATAATAGCCGATAGTGATCAAAGAACGGTTAAAACAGCTGAAGCAATAAGAGAAGGTATTTCATCTGAAAGCACTATATATTCAGAGAAAAATGCCGTATATCCACTATTTCACCCGGTAAAAGCCGGAATAGTTAAATTAAACTCACAAGATGTCCAAGAATCGATTATCAATAGAGTTAATAGCACCAAACAACAAGATGCAATAAATTTAATCCAGACAATAACTAATTGCTGTCCCCAATCTATTTGTGGTAAGAAAGCTCCTTGCAACTTATCAAGCATTCAAAATTCCGTTACCGTAAAAGACAATGATGTTAAATTACTTGGCGAAAAAGCAATTACATCAAGCATAGCTGAAATATTTTTACTTGAGTACGGACAATGGACAGACAGAAATGCAGGATGGGGACAAGTCGATGAAAAGACCTTAACTAAACTTTTATCTTTGCATAACGAAGTATTTGACGCTTTAAATAGGCAAAATGCTGTCGCTCTAAGTCGTGGAGGAACTTTACTTAATGCATTAAAAAATGAAATAAATGATAGAGCTTCACATATAGCCTTTTTTGTCGGTCATGATACTAATATTTCAAATATAGGTGGTCTTGCAGATTTAACATGGAGTATTCCTGATCAAGGAGTTAACTCAATTCCTCCCGGTTGTTCCTTAGTTTTCTTAAGGTGGAATTCTGAAACTGAAAATAATCAATATGTAACAGCCGCGATTGCTGCTCCATCAATAAAATTCATACATTCAGAAAATCCCGATAAAGAAAGATTGTTTCTTATTTCGGCGAATTTAAATTGTGAAGGAAAAATATGCTCTTTAACTAAGTTTAATAAAAAGATTGATAGAGCTTTAAATCGATAAAAAAAAGAGATCTCACTTTAAAATGACAGTGTTTAATTAATTTTTTGTACGAATATTTTTAGGTGAGATCAAAATTTAATTGGCTTAAGAAAAAATCCTTAAAGAGCTTAACGAATTATGCAGTTTATACTCTGCAAAAGGCAGATATTCGGCAATAGTTAATCCCATAATTTCACTATTGCCATCAATTAAATGCAAAATTTGGTTAAGTCTTGCTAAAGACATATTTCCGCCGCTACTGCCATCACCTACAAGCATCGGATTTGCAAAATAGGTTGCAGGAAATTCTGCCGGATTTAAAACATCAATATCAAGATGAACCAACACACGATTAAACCTATTGCAAAATGCAGTTATATCGCCGTCGCTAAGGGATTTATCCTTCTGTATTAAAAAGTTGACCTTAAGATCTTTTAAAAACTGCTCTTGATAATCATGTAAATCCTGAAGTCCAACATAAAGAAGATTTTCAGGCTTAAAAATAGGGTGTTTCATTTCTTTACGCAATTGAACATCCCCACCGCCTAAAAGACTGCCAAGCACCATTGCATGGGCATTAGGATAACCGTCTTTAGGAGTCGACACATCAGGATGAGCGTCTATCCAAATTATTCCCAAGTCAGGATAAAGGCCGTGAAGGTAATCAAACGGAGCAAGTGAAACTAAGCAATTGCCACCAATAGTTATTACCTTGTCAGGATTTTCTCCATATAAAATACTTTTAGCCTTTTGAATCCCTAAAAGAACCTCGTCAAGAGCATAGATCCCATCTTTTTCTTCAGGATGAATAGTTCCTGGTGCAGGCAAATCAATTTTAAAGAGCGGTTGATTTTGATTTTCCGGTACGATTTGTGCCATCAACCGTGCACCTAAATAGTATTCATCCAAATTACCGCTGACAAAATCAGGATACAGCAAACGAATTGTTTTCATAGGTCGACTAAATCTCTAAAAGATCTTAGTTTAATTGCTCAATAGCTTGTTTTAGAGCTTTTCCGCTATCTAAAGAAGGAGAATAGTCCTCTAATACGTTAAACATTTCTTTTCCGTAGAGCACAACACCGTCTTTTAAGGTATTGAGTACACAAATATCACCAGCTATTCCGCAGATATCGATCTGTTTTATTTCATGCTTTTTGATTAGTTCTTCAATTATTGCGGCTGACTGAGAATTTTTAAAAATAGAGTATTCTTCTGTATCTTTATTGGTACCTTTGCGTAATACTTCTACATCACCTTCAGTTGAATACAATGCATCAAGCAGCGCCTGATAAATTGCAGCGCCGACACTGTCATGAACGCAGTGCTTCGGCCATGCACCGCCATTTTCTTTAAAAGAGCAATGATCATACGGATGCCAATCGGTCGTTACCAATTTAAGTACATATTTTCCATTGTTATTTTTAATGTAGTCAGCAAGCAAATCCATCTTTGCAGCTGCATCCGGAACAGGTAAAGAGCCACTTATAAAATCAATTTGAGGATCGACAATTAAAAGTAAACGATTCATAAAAGACCTCTTGCTATTTTGTCGCAATGAGTAATGTAAAACAATAATAGCCTAAATGGACACTGAAAGCAGATAAAGGATAAATCAAAGTTTTAAAAATTTGAATTCATCCTCTTCTAGCTATGCAGACATATTTCATGTTGAACAAGAGTTATAAACACGGCAGTCACCACTGCTACATTTCAGCAAATTAAATACTTAACAAGTATTAATTTGCGATATTTGCAATATTTACGAAAAATATTGAATTTCCAGTTTTTAAATCTTCAAGCAAACATTCATGTTTATAAAAACATTCATTGATAACACCTTAGTTATAACCAAGGGACAACTAAAATGCCTAAGAATGTTCATGAATTTTTGGACTGCCTAACAGTTAATCGCATCGCCTTTATATTTGAAAATGATTCTGTAAAAATAGTCAATTCTGATGTTTACGCAATGCAACTGCTACAACTTTAAAAAGTCGATAAGGCAAAACATTACGATCTTGATACAGAGCAGAATGTGGTTATATGGTAAACGACTAAAGAAATTAAAATAATTTGTTTATTTCCTCAGATACCTTAACCATAGCGCCATCAAGATCTCCTGATTCGTCAAAACCGAGAGCATAGGCGCCATAACAAGAGGCTACCGGACGACCTGTTACATAATCTGTGAAATTAACACTTATGCGCGAATAATCTGAATTCTGTCTGGCAGAAAAACGAGCCAAGAGAAGACGCTGCTTCTGGTCTTCAGTCAAGCTGTATATTTCTTTTTCTCCTATCACCGTAAGTCTTGTTAACTCAAGAGCATCGTAAATCTGCACTTCAAGATCCATTAGTTCTGGGTCGCCGTTATATGACAATACATTTGGTAGAACAACATATTGATATTTATTTATGTCAGCTGTCAGCGATACTGTTGAATTGCCGGCACATCCAACAACAAACAGAATAGATGAAAAAATAACAGGAGTAAATAAACGCAAGATGTTCTCCTTAAATACGTTTTCTACAGTTATTTTAATACCGCAGCTGAAAAATTCGACTTCTTAGAACAACCTTTGAAAAAACTAAGTCTAGCATTAACACCTATTTTGTTGTCTTAACTTATTCTACGTTTCTGCAAATAACAAAAATAAGAAATTAATAGATAGAGTTTAAACAAAGATAAAAACAATGTTGTGTAACATATTGATTTATAGTTTAAAAAATAAATTTTGAAGATGATATCCTTTAATAAAAAAACTTAACAGTAATCGTACGTGTTTTAACTTATTCACCGAAAAATTTTCGGTGAATATATTCTTTTTCTCCGAAAATTAACTAAAATAATAGAAAAGGATTGATGATTATGTATATACATGAAAAAGAAAAATGGTGGGAATTTTCATATAACACCGATGAATTAATAAAAAAATTAGGAAATATACGAGAAAAAGAAGGACTCTTACTTGGCAAGATGTCTCAATTAGGCTTTGATTTTCAAAATCTGTCTTTACTTGAGCACTTGTCGTCTGAGATCGTACATTCATCAGCAATAGAAGGTGAGTCCTTAAACTTAAAAGAAGTAAGATCTTCTATTGCTAACAAGCTTGGTATTGATACGGCTGGACTTGTTCCATCATCGCATCATATTGATGGCATTGTTGAAATGTTGCTTGACGCAACACAAAACTATAATACACCGTTAACTGAAGAAAGACTTTTTAGCTGGCATAGAGTGCTGTTTCCCTACGGCTATAGTGGGCTTTACAAAATTGAAGTAGGGCAATATCGCTCTAGAGAAATGCAGGTTGTCTCCGGCCAAATAGGCAATGAAAAAGTTCATTTTAAAGCCGTTGAACCAAACAAAATTGCTTTTGAAATGAAAGAATTTATTGAATGGTTCAATAATTCAGATGAGCTTGATGGAATCATTAAAGCAGCTATTGCACATCTAAGATTTTTAACGATTCATCCGTTTGATGACGGCAATGGCAGAATCGCAAGAGCGCTAACAGATATGTTATTTGCTCGAACAGAAAAAACATCGCGTAGATTTTACAGTATGTCTGTTGAAATTAAAAAAAATCAAAAGTCGTATTATGAAATATTGGAAAAAACACAGAAAGGAAACGGTGATATCACTGATTGGCTGTTATGGTTCATTAATTGTTTTGACAAAGCTTTGGATACTGCTTTTTTAAAGTTGCAGGTAATTTTACAGAAAACGCATTTCTGGAATTATCATCAAAACGTCAATTTTAATGAACGCCAACAAAAGATGATAAATATGCTATTTGAAGGTTTTAAAGGAAATTTAACCACCCAAAAATGGGCTAAGCTCAACAAGTGTTCACAAGATACCGCATTAAATGATATTAATGATCTAATTTCTCACAAAATTCTAGTAAAAAGTAAAAACGGCGGCAGAAGTACGCATTATATTTTTAACGACATGAATAGATAAGTTTTTGTACAAGATGAATTGTATTTTACAAATACTTTTTGAGTTATACTTTAAATTTAACATAATATAAATTATGCGAAGTTACATCTGCAAGAAAAGATAATCGTCTTTGTTGAATACAATCACTGTTATTTCTCCTCATGTATCTATCTATTTATCAGTTTATCAGTCATTAAAGTAATTTAGACATTCTTAGCAGAAACCTAAAGTTTTAAAATTTACTGATTTTCTTAAGTTTAAAGAAATAACATTCCGCTACTGAATAATTTTTTCTTGAGAATTTCTTTTTCTGAGATAGCTGGGTTCCGTTTTTATATATAAAATCGCTTTGCCCTCCTTTCATATAAAGTAAATTTCCTACTATGGAATACCATGATTTTATTAGTTATGCCCATGAAATGATTTTTACGATAATTTAATTTTTTGATTTATCAAGAAAAAACTCTAACTACCTGCTCCTACCAGCCCGACAAAGATCGCATTGGAATCATCTATGCTCAAATCAAATATTATTGTTCTACCGTCTTTACGGTAATAAGAGAGTAAGCGCCGTTAATACCAGATAACAGATCTACCATCAGCATTTCGAGATGATAAAAACTCCGGACTTTCCGACGCTGCCGCCTGCGGATTGTCTCTAACGGTTTCAGACTCTGCAGTGACGGCACTGGATACGGTGCTTTTGTTATGAGGATTCTGCCATGTTATTTCTCCTGTCTGTATGCAGTCCGATTGTAGACGAAGTGCTTATGAAGCCATTCATTCTACTTTCTGGACAGAAACGGCTTTTAAGAACAGGGATCTTTTATTTATGAAATGGCGATTGTTTGTTTTTTTAATGATACTTCATTGCTATTTTATTATATAATCATTACATAATATGAGGGCGTTAATATGTCTGATACATGCAATTTACAGATAAGACTTGATAGTACACTTCGTAATGAAGCCCAGACCGTTCTTGCCGGTATGGGAATGGATGTATCCACCGCTGTCAGGATTTTTCTTAGACAGGTGGTTACAGATCGTTCCCTGCCATTCAGACCGAGTCTTGATCCTTTCTACAATCCTGCTAATGTGGCACATCTAAGAAAAGTTCTTGATGATGTCAGAGACGGAAGAGGAATAGAAGAACATGCTCTGATTGGAGAAGAACGTTGATATTATCTTGGCACACCGCGGCTTGGGAAGATTATCTTTACTGGCAACAGACTGATAAGAAGACACTGCGGAAAATCAATTCGCTGATTAGGGAAACTCTTCGGCATCCTACAGAAGGTAACGGAAACCCTGAAGCGTTAAAACATGAGCTGTCTGGTGCATGGAGCAGGAGAATTGACCGTGAACACAGACTTGTATACGTATTTACCGAGAGTGCTGTTACGATTTTGAGTTGCAAGACACATTACGAATAACATTTTGCGCAATCGTTTGCCTTTGAAATATCCATAAATTTCAGCAATTGGTAATTGGTGCTCTATGCCAGAGATCAGTGTTATAAGAAAAAGTGTAACGACCTAATTTCGGTTGATTCTAAAGTCCACCAAGAGAAGAAAGTTTTACCCTGCTGCGTTGCAGAGAACAGCGAGCAAGGGAATGTAACGCGTATATATCTGTACAGGCTCCAAAAACCAATCTTCAACAGAGATTTTCAGAACTTAGAAAATTCAAGATAATTTTGTTTTCAATACAAATTAACTATTTTCGGAACATGCTGAGAAAAAATCGATGAAGGATCGATGCGCTTATTCAGTAAGAATCAGTCCTGTCTAAATTGTCCGGTAAATGAAAACGCTTTAACAACATTTTTATCCTATAAATCAAATAATTATAAGAACGGGATATTAAAAACAGTTCCGACTAGTTTCTAATTCTCTGTTTTTTCTGAAAAAATATTGCAGATACTGATTTGATATTTACATTTCTGGAATCTATTATGTAGATAATGACGTTTACGTTTTTCTAAGGATTAATGCTGTCTTAGGATTCCAATCATGCTTTACTTTGAGCGGTGACATAAAATCCGTAAAACCGTTAAGAAAGCGTAGCGTCCTTTGGCATGAATTTTACCTATCTTGCGGTATACGTTTTATATGCCGATATCGATGTCAATTACCGCCTTGCAGTGAGTACCCTGCAGATATCTGAGCTGAGTGCTACCTGATTATTGCATATACAAGCAGAATAAGGAGAACACCATGATAAGTTACCAGACTGCCACTACGCTTCTCAAAGAATTTTCTCTACAGGAAGAGATTGAACCCCTGCAGCTTGATGAAGACAATTATTGCTTACTCGTTTCCGCCGATGAGCATGTGGTGCATATCCGTTTTGACGAAGAACTGGGAACCTTCATTGTCTTCAGCAGCATAGGCACTCTTTCCAAAGATGAGGAAGTCTCAAAGCGAGAGTTGCGCGCTCTGCTTACATCAAACCTAATGTGGCAGGATACCATGGGAGCGACCATCACCCTGGCTCCGGAAAGCGACACAGTTCTTCTTCAGCAGATGTGGCTGCCGGAACAGGCTACGGTGGAAAAACTCAACGCCTTCCTGCAATCCTTTGTTCTTCTGGTCGCTTTTTGGGAAAATCGCTTCTCAAGCCTGAGTGATGAGCTTATGGAGAGCGAACAGCCGTTTTACATCAAGGGATAGGAGGAGAGTATGCCTGTTATCGATTCCATGGCGCATCTCAGGACTCTAAGTCAAGCCCAGGGGAGTTTTATCCGCCTTAACAAGAGCAATGCACAGCTTACAACATCCACGACTAAAGCGCGTTTTTGGCAACGATCTCTGCGACAAGCCGAAAAAAATGAAAGCCGAGCTGCGGCAGAACGAGTGCGCGATAGCGTATGCGCATATTGCGGCAAAGCTATGGGCACTATTCTTTTCAACCGGTACATCGGCGAAAAGAGCTTGCAGGGGGCCCGCTTCACCGGTAGCAATCTGACACAACTTCTGGATGCAGCCACCAGTTACAACGTTTCTTACCTGAGTGACAAATTGCGTGACTTCACGGGTTCAAGAACAATCCTGCCCGAAATACAGCAGGAGCTGAACCGTTCAGGCGTAAATGAAGATAATTTCATGAGTCTTATGCATCATAGCATCGAAATTCTTGAAGGGGATTTTTTCAGTGACGAGGAAGTCGCGCATGCGTCGACTAGACTGATGACAGTTCAACAGAATCTCGTTGAGCTGCAGAATAAACTGTCTACATTTCAAAATGGACTACCGTCCGGTGCACCAGGGGTTCCCAATCTGCTGACCTGTGTAACAGGCATTATTGGAGAACTGCGCGGCAAGGCCGACATGCTTATTGCACAGAAAGAACAGAATCCTTTTTCGGGCAAAAATGTCCGCACTGCCTTTAAACAGATCTATTCAGCGTATGAAATAGTCATAAACCATGAGCTTACGCGCCTCAATCAAGAGCTTACCAGCGCTTCTTCACAACAGGCTGTGCTTTTAAACAGGCAGATCGCCGACCTTAACCAATTGCTTAAAAAAGTGCGATCCAGCAAGGTTGACCCGCCTGCCATGCAGAATGTTCGTGACAGCGCCAGAGTTTCCCAAAATGTTCTTGATACATTCAGGAAGCTTCCCCAGACTCTAGGCAAAGAGTTGCACAATATTCTTCCAGCCCTATCATCCGGCAGACTTGCAAAGGATATTAAGGCAGCCCATGTACAAGTGCTTAACTCCCAGCCGTGGAACGTCATCCAGCGCGATGTGCAATACTTCGGTCAAAGAGGAAACAGCGTGACGGCAAGATCCACCATCACGCCGGCCCGACATATAGGCCTCATCGGTCAGAGTATGGCGCAAGATCATCTTTTTGGCGTTTCTTGTGGCGACAGAGGACAAGAAAGACATGCGGTAAATCTTGCCTGTACTGAAATAAGCGTAGGCAACACAACCCTGTTCAGGGGGCTCCGCCACGGCGTTAACAGCGCATACACGCTGACGAATCCAGCCGAACGCATGCAAGCCAATAACACCAGAGCATTGGAGATATTTACCGCCGCTCTGCAAAGTTCTCCAGAACTTCTCCAGCAAGCACAAGCTTCCCAACCAGGGGATATCATCGACCTGCCCCTGCTTTCCACCAGTCTGCTCACACCTGACGTCTGGCGTCGCTCGGGAGGCGAAGCGGAAAGAAACCACCTGCGAGAACAGTGCAATGCGTGGCAGCAAGCATGTCAGGGAGGAGTGTGCAATATTACCGTGTCTATCGCAGGCCAGAGAAAAACAGTAACGGTGCGACCCAATGTGATCACATTTAATTTCGGAGTAAACACAGGAGCGCAAAGTACGGGAAAGAGTCTTTTTGGCGGATGGGGTACCTCGATGCAGTATAACGAACAGGCTATGACTCAGCTCTTTGGCACTAAGCCAAACTGGCAGGGCGGTATGGTAGCGCAATACCTGAACCGTCAGGATGTCCCCGACAGAAACAAGCAGATGGTAGCGGCTCTTCGCAGCCAGATCATAGAGCTATGGGAGAACGAGGGCTTTAAAGAGACCGGCGAGGATCCCTACCGCCTGCCATCCCGTCTGGCGATGCTAGGACATCTCATGGGCGTGATGCCGCTGTTTAATTGCAAGAGCGGCAAGGACCGTACCGGTCAGATGGACGTGGCTTGCAAGACATTGGCCCTGCAGATGTATGAACAGGGCGGAGTTCCTCCGCTTAATCAGTCACGAACCAGCATGGATAAACATATATTCCAGCAAGTGGCAATCAATGGCGGCAATCTTGAAATGCAGCGCATGAACACAGGGTTGGCAGGGTTCAAGACGTCAGGCGTAGCGGGGCTTGATAAGCTTTTTTCTGAAAGCGGCAAAGAAATGCACCGCGGACTTAGCCATTATGTCGAAGTCTGAGTACAGCTAAGGCGTTATTTGTGCCAAACAGTATCAACGCTGTTGATTTCACCCTGCGCCATACGGTGCAGGGTGTTTTATCATGAACCCTGACGCAAAATGGCGTTACAGCCTTCTGCGGATGCAAGACGCATATTACCAAAACAGTCTCTTTTACATTGAAACTCTTCGAGTCGTGCCATGTGATTCATTGCAAGATTTTCCCGTTGTCACTAACGGTGTAAAAACGATCCGCAAAATTATATCTTGCGCGTATCCGTGACAGTGATTTTAACTTTTTTAAACATCCACTTCAGTTAAACAAGCATTTTAAAACTGAAACATGGTAAACTTTGCCTCCGATTTTTAAGCTTTTCTAATAATGGCAAAGCTTTTGACCAGAGGACTTATTAAAGCCATGATCACTTCACACCCATTATCCTTTATTGTTAAATCCATTCTTGCCGGCATGCTAATCGGCTGCGGATGTCTTGCTTATGTCGTTATTGAAAATAAATACATCGGATCTTTTTTGTTCTCCCTTGGTCTTCTTACGATTATCATCAAAGAATACAATCTTTACACCGGCAAAGTAAGCAACTGGATACCCAAAGATACACTAAAGCTTCTTGTCACGTTTTTACTCAATGCATTTGGAACTGCTTTAGTCGCTTATTTATTCACTTTTACCAGAGCAAATATAGACGCAATACATCCTTTAGTAGAAGCGAAAATTAATGATAACTTGCTTTCTGTTTTTATTTTGGCTTGCGGATGCGGTGCGATGATGCATATAGCCTGCTTTAATTTTGCCGCCAAAAATCATCCGCTTTATGTCATTATGCCGATTATGTTTTTTATTTTATGCGGATTTGAGCACTGTGTTGCCAACGCAGGCTTCTTCGCTATGGCAAAGACACCTGTGACTTTAGATCTGATTGCAAAAACAGCAGTTACGGTTATAGGCAATGCAATAGGATCTTTAATCTTCGCAAGGCTTATACCTGCTCCGTCCATAAAATAACCTATCTTTATTATTACCGTCATTTCTTATGTAAATTAGTTGACGGTAATAATTGCAATACTAAAACTTCTTTAAATAAAACTTATTCATTGTCGTATGTATTGTCGGCACCGGTTGCGCTATGCTTTCATACCCGAGTTTTTCGTACAAACGTACTGCAACTGCAAGATTGGTATGAGTTTCAAGATAGAGTTGCTTATAACCAAGTTCTTTAGCTTTAACTTCAATAACCTCCATCATTTTCTTGCTTAACCCCAATCCTTTTACACTTTCATCAAGATACAGCTTTTGAACCTCAGCACATTCAGGTAAACCTTCAAATTCTGCAAACCCTACTCCGCCAACCACTTCATCCTTTTCATTAGTAACAACAAAATAAGATCTTCTATCAGGATGTTCAGCATAAAATGCACTTAAATGATCAAGCTCGGGATCAAAATACGCTGTTCCAGGAATATCCAAATGATAACGCTGTAAATTTGTACGTATGATTTTTGCAATTACAGCATCATCTTTTGTACAAATATTTCTTATTTTGTAGTCTTTTGCTAAAAATTCATCATCATTTCTACTCATAAGATTATTCTCTATACATTAACGTGCCAGTATTTTTATATTACAAAGCTGCAAAATAAGTATATCGATATATTTGGTTAAGGCTTTTCTCCGCCTAAAACATCAACAGCTTCTTTAAGCAAGGAGTAACCGTTTTTATCTGCTTTAACTACTGTCATTCCGCAATTTTTAAGCGGTTGGCGCCGCCAGAACTGACTTATGCTTAAATTTGCCGACAATGTAACAATACCGCGAATAAATGCTCCGTGCGAGGTAATTAAAATTTTGCTGTCCTCAGGATAATCCATTGCCATAATCTTATTTAAAAACTGAAGATTACGACGTAACAATTCGTAAAAGCTTTCTCCGTCTTTTGGGGGAATATAATTTAACGAATCGTGGAAAAATCTGTTTAAAGGAGCTGTAGGATCACGCTCGGCAAGATTAAGACTTTGTCCTTCATAAATTCCAAAAGAAATCTCTTTTAAAAGCGGTTCAATAATAATCGGAGTATCTTTACCTTTAAGAACCGTTTGCGCGGTAAGTTTTGCTCTTTGCAAAGGACTTGTATAACATGCGGTAAAATCAACATCAGAAAGCAAACGGCAAGCCTTTTGCGCTTGCAATATGCCCTCTTCATTTAAAGGAATATCCGTTTGCCCCTGCATTTTTCTTGCAGCATTCCATACCGTCTTACCGTGACGCATAAAATAAAGATACATAAAAAACCTCAGGCAAAATCTACGATAAAAATAAGTAAGCTTTTTATGAAAATTAAGGCCGCGTAAAGCAGCCTTATAAACCTAAAATTACCGTCTTTGCTTTAACGTAAAAACGGCAATTTTTATTACTGCTCATGTTTATGAGCTTCTTCCAATAACTCGATCTTCATATTGTAGTATGCAGGGCTCATATCCAGGAAGTGATGATGCGGATTTTCAAAACGCTGCTCTTCAGGCCATATTTCATGCTCAAGCTGGCGTTTTACATATTCACGGATTTCATCAAGAGACGGAGACGGCTTGATTCTCTTGCCGTCAATCATGACCGTCTCAAGCATCTGACGCATCGTGCATCCGACAAATGATTTGTGCTTCCAAGGCTTATTCGGATCAATAAAGGTATATTCCTTGGTTAAGTCCGGAATTTCATCTTCTAAAGTGAGCAAATCAGCGACGGCATAACCGCGCTTATCATAAATTCTCCACAGATGCTTTCTGCCCGGATTTGTAATCTTCTCAACGGTATCAGATACTTTAATCTTAGGAATAAACTTACCGTTTTCCTTGATCGCTGCAAGCTTATATACGGCACCGAAAACCGGTTCGCTTCTTGCCGTAATCAATCTTTCACCGACGCCAAATGAATCAATACAGCCACCCTGATCAAGAATTGAACGAATGGTAAACTCATCAAGGCTGTTAGATGCAACGATTTTGCAGTCGGTAAGTCCTGCAGCGTCAAGAACCTTTCTTGCTTCTTTTGATAAGTAAGCTAAGTCACCTGAATCAATTCTAACGCCCTTAAGTCTCTTGCCCTGCGGCTCCAGAACTTCTTTTGCAACTTTTATAGCATTAGGAAGACCTGAGGTCATTACATCGTAAGTATCAATAAGCAGTATTGAGTTTTGCGGATAGATTTCAACAAAATGCTTAAAGGCCGTATACTCATCTTTATGACACATGATCCAGCTGTGCGCCATGGTGCCGAGGGCGGGGATGCCGAACGCCCGGCCGCCTTTGCAATAGTTCTCATTGAGGTCGGCCACGGCGTCCTCCACCTTAGAGGCGGTGCGGGCGGTGATGACCACGTTGGCGCCGTAAGCGGCCAGCGCGCAGGCCATACCGAAGCCCAGGCCCTGGGTGCCGCCGGTGATGATGGCGGTCTTGCCGGTCATGTCAAAGGAGGGGATGCCGATTTTCCGGTTCAGGTGAGCCATTGTCTCAAATCACTCCTATATCTGGTATTCTTGGAAACGGGTTTTGGATGGGGACCTACCCCCTGCGCCGCAGCGGGCACAGGGGGTAGATAAAACACTCTTACTTCTTCGCCGCAGCGGCCTTGGCAGCGTCGAACTTGGCCAGCATGGCGCGGGGAGTGGCGGTGTGAGCGCTGCGCTCGTACCGGGGGCACTCGTCGTAGCCGGGCAGGCCAGCCAGATATTTGGCGATCTTCTTGAGTTCCTCCAGGTCGTAGCGGCTCATCAGGGTGATCTCCTCCCTCAAGGGGGAGCCGCCGCCGTGCACGCCGGCCACTGCCTGGGCGCCCTCGAAGGCGTCGCACAGCTTATCCTCCATCATCCGCATGACACGGTGGGTCTCCTCAGCCGTATAGGCGGGGTTGCGGCGGATGTACTTGTTGCACAGCTCGGCGGTCTCGGGGGCGTAGAAGCTCTCCTCCGTAGGCAGGGAGGCGCACACGCCGCCGGTCAGGTCGGCCAGGATCTCGTACTCGTGATAGATGTTGTGGCCCGCCAGACGACGGCCGGCGTTGGTGAGGATCTCATCGGGCACCCACTGGCCGGAGGGGAACTCCACGGCGCGGTAGGCGGACTGCTGGCCGGCGGCGAACACCAGCTCGGCGGTCTGGATGATGTCGCACAGCTTGGAGCGGACATGAGACTCCTTGGCGATGTCGTTCACATCGGCCACCAGGGCGGCCTGGGAAGCGATGACCTCGGACACGGCAGTCTTGCAGCCGGTGTAGGAGTGACGGTGATAATGGGCGAACATCAGAGCCAGATAGCCGGCGTAGCGGCACACTCCCTCGTTGTCCCGGCCGCACATAAACACACGGTCATAGGGCACAAAGCAGTCGTCGAAGATGGTCAGGGACTCCACGTCGCCGATGTGGGCCCAGGGGGCGTCGATGTGCTTGCGCTTGTGGTGCTGGCCGGGCAGAGCCATCAGCTTGATGCCGTCCCAGTCAGCGGGCAGGGCGAAAGCCACGGCGTAGTCGGAGTCGTCGGGACTCATGAACTTGGTGGGGTTGACGATGATCTCGTCCACATAGGGGGCGTTGGAGTTGCAGATCTTGGCGCCGCGAACGATGATGCCCTTGCAGGGCTTGCCGTCCACGCCGATGCCGTCCACATTGGTCTCCACCACATGGACGAACTGGTCGGGGTCGGGCTGCATATGGGCGCGCTTATACTTGGGGTTGCGGGAACCCTTCACATCGGTCTGGGCGCAGTTGCACACCAGGTCGTTCTCCTGGCAGTAGGCGATGTACTTGAGCAGGCGGCTGTGGTACTCAGTGCCGCAGGCCTGG
>ERZ779866.2495-NODE-2495-length-16501-cov-3.534598_pt1 | contig 16501 bp, 14 predicted proteins | sample MGYA00511248_ERZ779866 | MGnify/ENA primary metagenome ERZ779866 (study PRJEB29588, sample SAMEA2155758) | human gut metagenome | biome: human gut; feature: human-associated habitat; material: faeces | place: Denmark | collected 2008/2010 ... | reverse complement strand
CCTTCAACTCATCTTTATAAAATGCCACATATCCCGGAAAAACTACAGAACGAAAAACTTCAATATCATGAATTTTTACACTAAATTCATTTTGCATAAGCTCATCGCTGTTGTGGAAATGGATATGCGGAATTACATAACCTAATCTCTCAGCCAAATCCTGCCTTATACGTACTGTTTCCGCCAGCAGATTATCATTAGCTTCCATAGAAATTACTTCAAGAATTTCTTCTGATAAATTTACAACAAACTTTTCTTCTTTTATAGCAGAATACATCGCATCAGGCGAAATTTCATTCACCAGAGCCTGCTTCAACCCGTCTAACTGCCTTAATTCATCAGACATTTGATTATTTAGCTGTTTTTTCTTCTCCGGAGAAAGATTTTCACTCTCTAGCTGGGATTTAATTTTTTTAATTCTTTCTTTCTGGTTTGAAATTTTTAATTGAATTTCTTTGCAGGATGCATAAGGACTTGATGGAGCTGCAAGCATTTTTTCCATTCTATATTTGAAGCTTGTTATATTAACAATGTCATCCAAATCGGTAGAATCTTCGTCCTGTTTTTCTCTCATAAATATACAGTTAAAGTCAAAAGAAGAATCTGTTTCAACCTCATGCATTGTATACAAATCCCAGCCCGCTTCAGACATTTCATTCAGAAGATTTTCCAGATCAGCTCCGGTAAATCCTGCCGTTGTTCTCGCAACCTGTTCCAGATCCACATCATCCCCGAGCGGTTTGCCCTTGGCATGAACCTGAAGGATTTCCAGGCGTCCCTTTACATCCGGTCTGCCGACCATGACTTTACGGTCAAAACGTCCTGGTCTTAAGATCGCCGGATCAAGAATATCGACACGGTTGGTTGCTGCAAGTACGATGATTCCTTCATTCGCGCCAAAACCATCCATCTCTACGAGGAGTTGGTTCAGCGTCTGCTCTCTCTCATCATGACCGCCGCCAAGACCTGTTCCTCTTCTTCTGGCTACGGCATCGATCTCGTCAATAAAAATGATGCAAGGTGCATTTTTCTTTGCCTGTTCAAACAAAGAGCGCACTCTGCTTGCGCCGACGCCGACGAACATTTCCACAAAGTCTGAACCGGAAATAGAGAAAAACGGCACTTTCGCTTCACCGGCGATCGCCTTGGCCAAAAGTGTCTTACCGGTACCCGGCGAGCCGACCAACAAAATGCCACGGGGAATTCGACCGCCCAACCGCTGGAATTTTGACGGATCTCGTAAAAAGTCGACGACTTCCTGAACTTCTTCCTTGGCCTCATCACAACCGGCCACATCCTTAAATGTCACCTTGTTGTTTGTCGTGTCAAGCATACGGGCCTTGCTCTTGCCAAAACTGAAAGCACCGCCTTTGCCGCCCCCTTGCATCTGACGCATGAAGAACACCCACACGCCAATTAAAAGCAACATCGGGAACCAAGAAATCAACACGGTCGTCCAAAAGGACGGCTCTTCCTCGGGAGGGCCATAGACCTGGACACCGTCTTTACGTAAATCGTCAACCATCCACAAGTCACCGGGGCTGGTGATGACGTAGCGAGAGCCCTCGGTCGGTGTTACAGTGATTTCACGCCCCTTAATGTCAACACGGGCGATTTTGCCGGCCTTAGCATCTTCCATGAACTGCGTGTAGCTCGTGGTGGAGCTCGCCGCTGAGGTACTGGGTTCAAACTGGCGAAACACCGTGAAAAAGACCACAGCGAGAATAATCCAAACACCGATTCGATTTAAAAAATTCTTATTCAATTTTAAGGCTCCTTCGCCTCTTGATTAACTGAGTCGCCGCATGGGCGAACGTATAGCTCGGTAAGCATACCGAGAAAACCGCAACTTGGCTAAATATTGTCATGGTTTTTAACAATATGGGGATTAGCCGGATGATTTTCAACGTTTTTTAATCCCCTTGGCCACCATGTAAACTTCAGCCGAGGTGCTCCGGCTAGCCTGAGGCTTTCGAGTGAGCACCACTTTAAAATGCTTTTTCAGCGTCTCAACATATTGAGAAAAACCACTGCCTTGAAACACTTTCGTGACGAAAACGCCGTCGTTTTTCAGGTGCTCCAAACAAAATTCCAACGCAAGCTCGTTCAAGAGCAGGCATCGGGCCGCGTCCGCAGCGGCAATACCTGATAAATTAGGCGCCATGTCGGAAAGCACTAGATCCACCTGCTCTTCTCCGACGAGCGCGTTCAATTGATCCGCGACGTCTTGCTCACGAAAGTCCCCTTGCAGGAATGTCACTCCGTCAATGGGGTCCATCGGCAAAATATCCATCGCGATGATCTTACCGTTTACTTCCCCGTTTTTATCGGAAAGCTTTTCACGCACCACCTGAGTCCAACTTCCCGGTGCTGCCCCCAAATCCACAACCGTCATTCCGGGGCGAATTAATTTTTCTTTCTCATTGAGCTCAATCAGCTTATAAACCGAACGAGCTCGATAGCCGTCGACACGGGAGCGTTTCACGAAAGGGTCGTTAATGTGCCGCTCAATCCAGGCACGGTTGGAACGAAGTTTTTTTGTTGCTACAGGCATGATTTTTCAATACAATTGGTCGTTTTCCAATTTTAGAGATGACTTCAACAATTTACCATGGCAGAAATTTTGCTTGATCGTGACACGCGTCTTCAACTGCGTGCACAGGCCCATGGCCTTGAGCCTGTGGTCCTTTTAGGGGCCAACGGTTTAACAGAGGCCGTTTTCAAAGAAATCGACCGAGCCCTTACCGCCCACGAGCTCATTAAAATTCGCGTTCCCGGCGATGACCGTGATGAGCGCGAAGCAATGTACAATGAAATGGCCGATAAATTGAATGCCGCGCGCATCCAAATGATTGGCAAACTTCTCGTACTGTGGCGACCGAGCCCTGAAAAACGCAAAGCCGACGCCGACCGCGCCCGCCGTCGCCAAGCAGCGGAAAGTCGACGCCCGATGCGAGGAGGCCCAACGGCTCATCGTAAAACCCGCGCCCACACGCCGGGACGCCAAACGAAAAAATCCTTCGGTAATATTTAAAAAATCGGGAGCATCCGCTCCCGATTTTTATCCGAACAGCAGGATTTCAAACATCTTAGATATATTGTACTGACAAAATATCGTACATACGATCGCCACCCGGAGCATGAACAACGGCTTCATCGCCTTCATACTTACCGATCAAAGCGCGGGCAATCGGACTTGAAATGGAAACCAGATTACGCTTGATATCGCCCTCGTCGTCACCGACGATTTGGTAGCTGACAACCTTGCCTGTATCTTGATCTTCAAGCTCAACCGTTGCGCCAAACACAATCCGCCCCCCTGCGTCCAACTCACGGGGATCAATAATTTGCAACGATGAGAGCTTACCTTCGATTTCGGCAATACGTCCTTCAATGTGGCCTTGCAACTCCTTGGCCGCATCGTACTCGGCATTCTCAGACAAGTCTCCTTTTTCACGAGCTTCTTTAATTGCCTGAACAACCGCAGGACGCTCAATGCTTTTCAGGCGCTTTAATTCGGCTTTCAACATTTCAGCGCCACGTACAGTAATAGGAATAGCCATAATCTTCTTTCAATCAGTGCGTAACGAAAAATAGCCTGAGTGATTTAGGGCCTCACTCAGGCATAGTCTCTGAAGGCGTTATTCTACCACGAGCGATTGAAGTTCTGCCCATTACGCTCGAGTGACAACAACAAAATTTTTCTAAAACGAACTATTAAATTTACAAAACCAATTAGTCATCAAACCAAGCGGGCAGTCAGAAAACACGGGCTAAATTTAATAGTTTTGAGGCGCTAAAAGACGCTCCACTTGCTCGATCATGATATGGATGCATTTGATATGCAACTCCTGCACACGATCGGCCCATCGGCCAGCGGGCGTCACAATGGCGATATCGGCCTCCTGAGCGAGCGGACTTAGGGCTTTACCGGTCAATCCCACCACCACCATACCTTTTTGTTTGGCAGCGACAACCGCCTTTAAAACATTTTTTGATGTCCCCGAAGTGGTAATGGCTAAAAGCACGTCGCCCTTTTGCCCGACAGCCGAAACATATCGGGCGAAAACCTCTTCATAACCATAGTCATTGCCGACACAGCTCATATGCGAGGCATCGGCTATCGCGATCGCCGCGAACCCGGGGCGATCCTGACGGAACCGTCCGGTCATCTCCTCCGCGAAATGCATCGAATCACAGAGCGACCCCCCATTGCCACAAGAAAGAATTTTGTGACCGCTTTGGATGGCTTGAGCCATGGCGTTTGAGGCGGAATCAATGGCAAGGATCGCCTCTTCATTGGCGATTAACGCCTGCAGAGCGGTTTGAGCTTCAATGAGTGCCTCTTTAATCGTTTGGGTGGCCATAATAAAACTCCTTCCGTGACTAACTTTTTCGAGCAAAAATAGCGCTCGCAATGGTATTGGCGTCTGTATATTCCAACTCCACCCCCGCAGGAATCCCCCTCGCCAGGCGAGAAATTCGAATATCCTTGCGCCGTGAGGAAAGCACCTTTGCAATAAAATGCGCCGTCGCGTCTCCCTGAGGAGTAAACGGCGTTGCAATCAAAACTTCTTTGAGCGATTGGTCGCCTTGAACTCGCTCGATTAGCCGATCCAAATGCAACTCATGCGCGCCGATTCCCTCGACTGGGGAAATTAATCCCATGAGAACAAAATACAGTCCGTCGTAGGCCAGCGTTTCCTCTATGACACGTTGATCGGCGGGGCTTTCCACCACGCAAAGCTTCGTCGCATCACGGCCTTTATCCGAGCAAATTGGGCATAAGTCAGAGTCCGTGAGCGTATTGCACATCAAGCAATGACGAACCGTCTTTACCGCTTTTTCAAGCGCTTGGGCCAAATTCAACGCCTGCGTTCTATCTTCACTTAACAGCTGATAAGCAATGCGTGAGGCTGAACGAGGTCCAAGGCCGGGAAGCCGTTTAAGGGCGTCGATAAGCTCGTCAATGCTTGGACTCGGCGTCATTTAAAAACCCATTCCCGGAGGCAAAGGCATGCCGGCGGTCGCCTTGGCCATCTTTTCTTTCGTGGTGGCTTCGATTTTGTCCAAGCAATCCTTCACCGCCATGAAGACCATGTCTTCAACCATATCGACATCTTCTTCTAAAAGGCTCGGGTCAATCTTGATGTTCTTGAGCTCATGCTTGCAAGTCATGGTGACTTCCACTAAATTGCCGCTGGCCGCACCGGAAACTTCCAAGTGTTCGAGCTCATGTTGCAAGCGTTTGATATTTTCCTGTACTCGTTGCGCTTGTTTTAAAAGCGCACCCATGTTTCCTCGCATATTGCTTTCCTTTCTTTATTAAAAAAATCTATTTCAGCCGACGAACGACGGATTTTCGATCCAGTGTGGCATTAAAGCGTCTTGCCAACATGTGCGCAAGTGGCGTTTCTTTTAGGCGGGCGACGCTTTGCTTGAGTTCGGCCGGATCGTCAATCGACTCATATTTCGGCGCGTTCTGTTTGGCTTTTTTCTCCGCTTCCTGAGCCAAACGACGCTTTTCTTGAAAAATGGTTCGGGATTTCGGTTCTTCAAAAATAAATTCAAAGCGCATGCGCTGACCAAACAGGGGGTCGACAATGCGTTGTACCTGAAGCATCGCACGCTCGCTTTCAACCCGACGTTGATAGACCGGATCCAAACGCAACGTGATAACGTTGCCTTTGATGCTCACACACTCACTTCGTTCCAAAATATCCCGAGCAAAGGTAGCGGGGTATGTATAACGCAGCTTTTCAAACCACATTTTCCCCGTCGGCGTAAATTCCGGCAACTTTTCTTCACCGGAATCATAGTCATACAAATCTTCGATTGGATCAGCCGGGACATCATCGACCACCGTTTTTAGCGCGCTCCCTGCTTCGAAATCAGGCTCATGATTCTCTAGCGGGTAGCCAAACCCGGGATCATCAATGGACTCCCCCATGGCATCGAGATAATCATCCTCCGGAGGCACATAGGGCTCATCATCCTCATCCACTTCATCATCTTCCGATTGAGCCGCGGCAGCAGCTTTTCTTTCCTCAGCACCCGACTCAACAGCCTCTGCTTCGACTGGCGAGCGAACACTCGGCGTCTCACTATTTTGGGCGGCTTTGGCGAGACTTCCCGCCTCAGACTCCCCCGGCAAATCCTCCCAAGGAGCCGGTTCATCCGCTGATTTTTTAATCGTTTCTGTTGCCGGCACTTCGTCAGGTCGGTCAACCTCTTTGCGTTTTGCAGTCTCTAACGATTGAGCAGTGGTAATAGCCGTTGCCAAGGCGCTTTCCGGTAAATGACGAGCCACGGACGGCTCGTCAGTCTGAGTTTCAGGCTTCACTGGCGAGAATCGAGGCGCACTGAATCCATTTCCACTTCCCACCGGCTTAAACGCGAGCATGCGCATCAGCGCCATCGTGAAACCTGCGTATTCGTCCGGAGCCAAACTCATATCAGCCCGGGCATGCAAAGCGATCTGATAATACAGTTGGATTTCCTGGGGTGAAAAAAGTCCGGCCAGTTTGAAAATCGCCTCGCGATCCAAGTCATCAGCGGGAATGCTGGCGGCATCAAATTGAGCTAATGCCACACGTTGCAAAATGCCTGCCATATCGCGAATTGCCTGGGAAAACGATAGGCTCCTTAACGACATGTTGGAAGCGATTTTGATCATTTCGTGAGCGTTGCCCTGCGCCAAGTGTTCAAGAAGCTTCACGAGGACGTCACTATCCATCATGCCGAGCATCTCCCGAACACTCTCGAGGGTAACGGGACCATCGCCGGCAAACGCGATGGCCTGATCCAAAAGGCTCAAGCCGTCACGCATAGACCCTCTGGCGCCTACACCTAAAAGTTTAAGCGCGGCCGGCTCCGCCTCAATATGCTCTTCCTTAAGGATATGAGCCATGTGTTCCGCAACAATCTGCGGCGTCACATTGCGAAGATTAAATTGAAGGCAACGCGAAAGAACCGTTACCGGCACTTTCTGAGGATCCGTTGTCGCAAGGATAAATTTCACATATTCGGGCGGCTCTTCGAGCGTTTTCAACATCGCGTTAAACGCATGGGAAGTCAGCTGATGCACTTCGTCAATCATGTAGACTTTGTAGCGAGCATTGGTTGGCGCGTACATGGCTTGCTCTAGGAGAGCGGTCATCTCCTCAACGGAACGATTGCTCGCCGCGTCCATTTCAATGTAATCGACAAAGCGCCCTTCATCGATTGCGCGACATGCCTCACAAACCCCACAGGGATGATCGGTTACACCGCCTTTGCCATCGGGCCCCACGCAGTTGAGACTTTTTGCCAAAATGCGCGACAGCGTCGTCTTACCGACACCGCGCGTCCCGGTGAAAAGATAAGCATGGTGAAGACGATTCTCCCTGAGAGCATGCGTGAGCGCCTGCACAACGGGTTCCTGCCCGACCACATGTTCAAAATCACGAGGGCGCCATTTGCGCGCCAAGACTTGTGAGGCCATTTTCCTATCCCTATTGCTCGCCAGCAAAATCTGTCAACGCCTGTCCCGTCAGGCGGCATAGCCGCCAATCCGTCATCAGCTTGGCTCCGATTTTCTCATAAAAACCGATGGCAGGAGTGTTCCATTCCAAAACCACCCACTCAAAACGGGCACAGCCTTTTTCTTTCGCGACGCGAGCCAGATAGCGCATTAATTGCTTACCGAACCCACGGCCGCGATACTCAGGCTCCACGAAAATATCTTCCAAGTACAAGCCCTTGCGGGTCATGAACGTCGAAAAATTAAAGAAATACAACGCAAAAGCCACCGGCTTGCCCTCGTGGTACCCGATCACACAATGCGCGACAGCGTCCTCACCAAAAAGCTCACGTTTAACATCCGCTTCAGTTCCAACAACCTCGTGGAGCAACTTCTCGTACTGCGCAAGCTTTCGAATGAATTCCAAAATTAATCCGCAATCCTTTTCTGTTGCGGGCACGATTTCAAAATCTGACATAAACGTATTCTCCACCAATTTGCGCATAGTTTAGCGGATTCATTCAACGGAGAAAATACTGACGGGAAAAGCCACTAAAAAAGAAAAATCTGCGTTACGCCAATATTGGAAAATTGATGAGCGCGCTAAGCAACTTGGGGCACTGCCGGTCTCTAGCCGGCAATGCCCCAAAGTTTCACTCAATCAACTTAATGATTATTGCAGTGTCAAAGCGACGAGACGGTTATGGTCAACGACTTCAAATTGGTTGCCCTTCTTGACCAAACCGCGGATGTCCGTCAAATCGGCAGGCAAACCGTAGGCGGCGGTCACACGTTCGGAAGCGATGTCAATGACGATCAACGTGTTGAAGTTCTTGGAGACGGCGTAAAGCTTACCATCTTCATAGACCATACCGGTCACGTAGAGTTCACCCAAGGTGCGGCCTTCCTTAAGGTTGGCAGCGGGAACGAATTCGCCAGAGAGCATCCAGTCAGCCATCAAAGCCTTTGAGATCACGAAGGTCTTCTTGTTTTTGTTATCCGGCAAGGAAGCGGTAAAAACATAGCGTCCGTCTGTAGCGCTAGAGTGGATGTAGGAGTACTTGGCTCGTTCCGTGTCGATACGGGCACGCCCCAAGCCACCCACGGCTTCGACTTGATTACGACCGGCCGTGAAGTTGGCCCAGCCCTTGACGTCGTCGGCTTCCGGATTCAAGCGGGCACGCAACAAAGACTTGTTCATACCCATGATCACGAAAGCATCTTCCTTATAAGGAGTAATACCAACGATGTCCAAAACGTTTGCGGAGAACCACGGATCGATAGCGGCGCTAACCACAGGCTTTAAGTCTTCGCCCAAGACCCAGAAGTCATACTTGGAAGCAACAAAGTATTGACCGCGAACTTCGCTCACCATGTTAATCGGCTTATCGATGCCGGTGATTTCACGGGTTTGGACAACCTTCATTTGACCGTCCAAAGCAACCGGGGCGTTAGCCGCGTTGTTATCAAACGTGATACCGAGCTTCTTAGCATTCGGAGCATAAGCAAAGTCCGGATCCTTCACATCGCGGCGACCCAGGAAGTTAATGCCGCCCCACATGCCGTGCCAACTGTCAGAAGACCAAATAACGTACTTCGGGTTAAAGGAGAAGCGAACCGGATCGCCTTGACCCCAATTGGGAGGAACGCCGGTGGACCACAAAGCTTGGAAGGTATTGGAAGCAATGATGAAGGCCACAATACCGAATGCGAGCTTATAGAACTTCGTGAGCGGTCTCCAGGGCTTGCCGCGCATTTCGGCCAAGAGAGCGTCAACACGGGGAGCCAAGAAGCAGGCCAAACCGAAGAGCATCACCACGCACCAGAACACGATTTCCGCCCACATTTGGGTATGGATGCCGAAAACGTCTAGACCAAAGCCTTGACCAACATCGCGCATGGCGTGGTTACCCAAGTGACGGAAGCTCGAGTACAAACCGCAGGCGGCCATCACCAGCATCATCGCAAGATACTTGGGCTTAAAGCCGTAGCGAACCATGAAGAGAGCAACAACACCGATGTAGGCCATTTGTTGACGTTGGCCCCAACAGAGCGTGCAGGGGCTATCGCCCATCATGTAACCCAAAATAATGTTAGCGATACCAACCGGGAGCAAAACGATCAAAAGGCCGCCCCAGCAGACGATATCGTAGAAAGTTTTCGCTTGTTTCAAATCCCCGTCAGTAATCGGACGAGTATGGTCATACAAAGACATAGTCAATTATTCCTTTCGTTCGATTAAAGATTGAGGGCGCCTAAAATGGCGGTAGAGACGTGGCCTACATACATGAAGACCACCACAAACCAGCTGCCCACTGTCAACCACCAGGCAAGCTTTTCCTTTTCCGGCTTCATGATGATCAACATCACTGCCGCGAAAAGAAGCAGGAACTCTAGAAATTCCATTATTTTTCCTTTCTGATAATAATTCTCAGCTGCCGTAAAGCAGCCGCCGTATTGTATTCAAAAGCGTTGTCAATAAAAAGAGACTTCGGAACATTTGAACATTTGCAACGTATGTGGAATACAACACGCTATTCGTTTTATCTCGAAAAGATGACTGATCCCTTGTCATTGACCTGCTTCAGACCTGTTTTAAGGATCGCTTCAAAAAGTCCTTCACACTCGACTAGCGCTTCACACACCTCAATAAATTTGCCTCTCACAAACCAACATGGGTAAATAATCGATAGTCGGTCTTGGGCGTAACACCACTTTTTTGCTCTGCAGAAACAACAAAAAACGATCCGATTTTCTGCTTAAACAGGTGTTGAAGCACTACAAGCAAGAAATTTCGAAACCGAACCAAAAGTTGCCGCGGAGTGTTTGTTTGACATTTTCCGGAAGTGCCCTCTGGTTGATGACAAATTTCGGTTGGAGTTGAAACATGAGAAAGAAAAAGAAATGGCGAGCCTTATCCTCGGCACTACATTCACTTCGCTGTGGCTGCTACGTTCCCGTCCTGACCAGGTTCACGACGAATGCATGCGAGGGGACCCGCCGAGGGCGCAGTTTATCAAATTCCGACTGAAATTTCTGCGTCGGATGTAAAAACGGCGGTTTTCAGGATTTCTCCTCAACCGCCGTCTGATCAGTTAATCAGAAAACAGATTAGATCTTGCCGCCCGGGACGATCTTACGAACGTCAAACTTCGTACCCAACGGGATACGTTCGAGCTTCATGCCCTTGGGAGCCTGACGGAACCAGTAGAGCGCTTCACTGTCCTTCGGACCGATCACTTCGCAGTCGAATTCGCCCGTCACGAACAAAGCCGTACCTTCAGGCAAACCGATCACTTCTTCGTCCTTGTTGTACCACAAGAATTCTTCCAAGCGGTCTTCACGCGTTTCGTTGTTCAAGCCCTTCGTACCGCCGGAGATAAAGTGCGGGTTCGTTTGGAACGGGATGAAACCGAACGTATTGAAGGACGGGGGTTCGGCGATCGGCATATCGTTCGTCGTACGAAGCGTCGGGCAAGCGACGTTGCCGCCGGCAGACCAGCCGCAGTACGGGATACCGGCATTGACGCGTTCACGGATCAAATCAATGATGCCGGCTTCATACATTCTGGTAACCAATGCCCAGGTGTTGCCGCCGCCCACAGCGATAGCCTTGGCTTCGCGCACGGCCTTCTGCGGATCCTTGAAGCGATGAATACCGACGATCTTGTGACCGTAGGGCTTGAAGGCATCCTGAACTTGTTTTTCGTAATCGTCATAGGTGCCTGCGACCTTGGCATACGGGATGAAAAGGATTTCATACTTTTCTTTGCCAAAGAGTCGTTCGTATTGGTCACCCGCAAAATCCAAATAGCCGGAATTGTGATAACGAGAGCTCGATTGGATCAACACTCTGCGCTTCGGGCTAACCTTCATGGGTTTCAGAGGCGTCTTCTGTTTAGCCTCAGCAACCGTGCTCACCATGGCAGCGGCGCCCAATAATGTTGCGGACAAAATATCACGACGGGAAACGGTCATTTTTGCACTCCTTGTTCGGCAAACACAACTAACTAAATACACCTAAGATGTTCGCCTTAGATGAGCATACGCCTTTAAAGCATTGTTAAGATGCGAAGTTGTAACGAAATATCACAATCTTCGCATGAAGAAACTTAGGAAGAAAAACACTGATGAGTTGCTTGAGAAAAAATGACCGCCTCAGTCGAAGCGGTCTGCAAACTACCTTAACTTGAGCAGTCTAAATCAGTTTCGGCAACTGAATTTGATCTCCGATACTTGTAATGTAATCGTTATAGATTTCTTCTGCACTCGGGAAATACCACTGACCGTTGGGCAGCTTAACCGTCGTTTCCTTTAAACGATAGGTCTTTGCCCCGCAAGTCCAGACGTTATAAAGCTTCATGTGCGTGCACAGGCAGCACTTCCATTCCTGAGGCTGCGGCACAGCTTTTTTGCTCATCATGTCCCACCACTGCTTCAGATACGGGCATTTGCCGTCATTGAGCATATAGCCGTAAGGCTCGCAGTTGGGCGGAATGCGCTGCTTGATCGCCGGCGACGATTTAAGCATGCGCATCAGATAACCCGTAGCCGAGAGGTGATTTACTTCGATATCGTTTTCATTGGCATTGAGATAGGCTGTCTTGACGTTATCGGGCAGACCGCATTCCTTACTGATCGTAAAACGGGTGGCTACCTGAACGCCGTCGGCGCCCACTTCGGTGATCATGCGAACAGCCTCACCTCCGGTGAACACACCGCCCGCGGCAAATACCGGAATATTGAGTTTATTTTCCGCCAAGTAAGCCTTGACTTCCTTCACAATCGCTTCAAGCGAATGCTCGCGCCAATCTTCACCAAAGCCTAAATGGCCGCCCGCCAAAGGACCTTCCACCACAATGTAATCAGGCAAGCGGTCAAGCACCTTGTTGCGGCGCAAAAAGAGATTCAATGCACGAACAGACGAAACCACAATGCCCAAAAGAGCTTCGCGGAAACGCTTGTTTTCACTCATTAACTTAAAACTTGCCAAATGCAGACCGGCCGAGAGAGTAATCCCGTTAATGCCCGCATCAAGTGCCGCGTTCAGGCGCACACCAAGCGACTCATGCGGTGCGTTATAGGTGAGTTTTTCCATGCAGTTGATGAATACAAGCCCCTTACCTGTGGCTTTACTCATCACATCGCCCACGTAGCGAAGAGTGGCCTCACGAACCGCATTGAGGTCAAAGTGGTTATCGGTTTTATCAGGATTGTTGCGGCAGCCATAATATTTTTTGGCTTTTTCTGCCGTATAGGTCGTTCCGTACAGACGATCACAGAGATCCATCAGCATGGCATCGGACAGATGCGCGATACCGCCCAGCTTTTCAATGGCAAGAACCATTTCAGCCGTGGAAATATTGACCCCCATACCACCTACCATCAGGGGTACGTAATCTTTGTCTTTCAGGCGAACTCGTAAGTCCTTGAGACGTACATCGTTAGAAGCGCTCATTGGAAAATCCTTTCGGATAAGAAATCAGTACGTCAAAAGTATGTCAGTCAAACTTGTAAATTCTGTAACAAAAAAGTAGGAGATTCCCCTATAAAAAACCCTCTTGACAAGCAACCGCAAACCCTTAAATTAAATCGAATTTCAACTTAGAGGAACTCTCAAAAATGGCTTTACTGACCGGCAAAAAATTACTCATTACCGGCATTTCTTGCGCCGCGGTACTGGCATGCCACGGTTGATGTTCCTGACGCGCGGTGCGCAAGCGGCGGGATTTCGCCATGCCGGAGAGTGCGACGTCAGTGACCAGTTGCAGCGCGTCCGCCGGGCAATTCTCAACACAGGCAGGACCGTTTTCGCGCCCCGCACAAAGGTCGCATTTATGCGCCGTGGCTTTTACTTTTCCTGCCGCGACGGGTGTCAGGACGATTTGCATCGTACCAAAAGGACAGGCCACCACGCAGGATTTACAGCCAATACACTTTTGCTGATTGACCTGAATGCTGTCATCAACGTGGCTGATTGCGCCATTAGGGCAGCTACGGGCGCAGGGCGCATCTTCACAATGGTGACAGGTCACTGCACTACGTTGCTGTTGATGTTTGATAACCGTAATTCGGGGATGAAAATGGTGTTGGCTCAGGACATGTTGCTCATCATTGTGAGCCATGACACAGGCGATTTCACAAGCATGACAACCCAGACATTGCTGACTGTTGGCCATAATAAAACGATTCATAACGACCTTCTTTTTTGGTTGTAAAAACCTTATTCTTTATATGAGTGTTGTTATTACCCGACTTACAGGGGAATCGGCAATGTTCATGTGCCCAGAATAAGTAACTATTTCGCTATAAACTGTGGCAGATCAAATAATCCCATCACTGACTAAATTGTGTTTCAGCGAACTGGAACATTAATGATTTTTTGTGGAGAAGACGCGTGTGATTGTTAAACGACCCGTCTCGGCCAGTCTGGCCCGGGCCTTTTTTTACATTGTGCTGCTGTCGATTCTTTCCACGGGTATCGCTCTGCTAACTCTGGCGAGCAGTTTGCGCGACGCTGAGGCTATCAATATTGCCGGATCGCTGCGTATGCAGAGTTACCGCCTGGGCTACGACTTGCAAAGTGGCAGTCCACAACTCAATGCACATCGCCAGTTGTTTCAGCAGGCACTGCATTCACCGGTATTAACCAATCTCAACGTCTGGTATGTGCCAGAAGCAGTAAAAACTCGCTATGCGCATCTGAATGCCAACTGGCTGGAGATGAATAATCGGCTCAGCAAGGGCGATTTGCCGTGGTATCAGGCCAATATTAATAATTATGTTAATCAGATAGACCTGTTCGTGCTGGCTTTACAGCACTACGCTGAACGCAAAATGCTGCTGGTGGTGGCGATTTCCCTGGCTGGCGGTATCGGTATTTTCACGCTGGTCTTTTTTACTTTGCGCCGTATACGCCATCAGGTGGTTGCCCCGCTGAATCAGCTGGTTACCGCCAGTCAACGTATTGAACACGGGCAGTTCGACTCGCCGCCGCTGGATACCAGTCTGCCGAATGAGCTTGGTCTGCTTGCAAAAACCTTTAACCAGATGTCGAGCGAGCTGCATAAATTGTACCTTTCGCTGGAGGCGTCAGTAGAAGAAAAGACCCGCGATCTCCACGAGGCCAAGCGTCGTCTGGAGGTGTTGTATCAATGTTCCCAGGCGCTGAACACCAGCCAGATTGATGTGCATTGTTTCCGCCATATTTTGCAGATTGTTCGCGACAATGAAGCGGCTGAATATCTGGAGTTAAATGTCGGTGAAAACTGGCGGATTAGCGAAGGGCAACCAAACCCGGAATTGCCGATGCAGATTTTACCGGTGACAATGCAAGAGACGGTTTACGGCGAACTGCACTGGCAAAATAGTCACGTTTCATCATCAGAACCGCTGCTTAACAGTGTTTCATCGATGCTGGGACGCGGTTTGTACTTTAATCAGGCGCAGAAGCATTTTCAGCAGTTATTGTTGATGGAAGAACGTGCAACCATCGCCCGCGAATTGCACGACTCGCTGGCTCAGGTACTTTCTTACTTACGTATCCAGTTGACGTTACTGAAGCGTTCGATACCGGAAGATAACGCCACCGCACAAAGTATCATGGCCGATTTTTCCCAGGCGTTGAATGATGCTTATCGGCAGTTACGCGAGCTGTTGACTACTTTCCGCCTGACGCTGCAGCAGGCGGATCTCCCCTCCGCGTTGAGGGAAATGCTGGATACGTTACAAAATCAAACCAGCGCCAAACTGACCCTCGACTGCCGTCTGCCAACCCTGGCGCTGGATGCGCAAATGCAGGTGCATTTGTTGCAAATTATTCGCGAAGCGGTGCTGAATGCGATGAAGCACGCCAACGCCAGCGAAATCGCCGTCAGTTGCGTCACCGCGCCGGACGGCAATCACACGGTTTATATCCGTGATAACGGGATTGGTATCGGTGAACCGAAAGAACCCGAAGGTCATTATGGTCTGAATATCATGCGCGAACGCGCGGAACGGCTGGGTGGGACGCTGACTTTTTCACAACCTTCCGGCGGCGGCACGTTAGTGAGTATTAGCTTTCGCTCTGCGGAGGGTGAGGAAAGTCAGTTGATGTAATGCCTCCTACTGACCAAAGAATACTTGCACTTAAGGTTCAGTATAAAAGGGCATGATAATTTACATTAACTCCTTTTTTTCTCCACGATTGGCTCGTACCTTGCCGCTACAGTGAAGCAAGTCAAGCCTACAACGATACGCAGAAACACGAGGTCCTCTTTTAATGGCGAATTTCTTTATTGATCGCCCCATTTTTGCCTGGGTGCTGGCAATCCTGTTGTGTCTGACAGGGACCCTGGCGATTTTTTCATTGCCCGTTGAACAATACCCCGATCTCGCGCCACCGAATGTGCGAGTGACCGCTAACTATCCCGGCGCATCGGCCCAGACGCTGGAAAACACCGTGACCCAGGTTATCGAGCAAAATATGACCGGCCTCGATAATCTCATGTATATGTCATCTCAGAGCAGTGGCACCGGTCAGGCATCTGTCACTTTAAGTTTTAAAGCAGGCACCGATCCGGACGAAGCCGTGCAGCAAGTACAAAACCAGCTGCAATCAGCCATGCGAAAGTTACCGCAGGCGGTGCAAAATCAGGGCGTGACGGTGCGTAAAACCGGCGATACCAATATTCTGACCATTGCTTTCGTCTCTACCGATGGTTCGATGGATAAACAGGATATTGCCGATTATGTTGCCAGTAATATTCAGGACCCGTTAAGCCGCGTGAATGGCGTCGGGGATATCGATGCCTATGGTTCGCAATATTCCATGCGTATCTGGCTGGATCCTGAAGCCATGCGTATCCGGAACATTTCTCCGGCACAAGTATATCAGTCCATTCAGTCTCAGAATATGGAAGTGTCCGCCGGCTATATCGGTCAACCGATCGGACAGGACAATAAAAATGCCTTTCAATATACACTTAATGTACAGGGGCGACTTACTTCTCCGGAGCA
>ERZ779866.2493-NODE-2493-length-16504-cov-3.625144_pt1 | contig 16504 bp, 13 predicted proteins | sample MGYA00511248_ERZ779866 | MGnify/ENA primary metagenome ERZ779866 (study PRJEB29588, sample SAMEA2155758) | human gut metagenome | biome: human gut; feature: human-associated habitat; material: faeces | place: Denmark | collected 2008/2010 ... | reverse complement strand
CCGTTGTCGTAACCTTGGATGGTACCACCGGCGCCAACTCGGCAACCATTGCCGGTGCAATCAATACTGCGGCAACGGCAAAACTTGGCATTGAAGCTGCTGCTGACGGTAAAGCTTTTTCTGTAACTGCTAAAAATAAGCAGTTCATGATTTTTACCGACGGCACGACAGATAATGTAACGGCATTAAATGCTCTGGGTATTGAAGGCAGCCGCAAAGCCGGCGATGCCAGTGCCGAAACGCCGGAACGCACCAGCTATGCCAACCAGTTTAACGAAATTTTGGAACAAATTGACGCTCTGGCCAATGATGCCGGTTACAAAGGCGTAAATCTGCTGCAGGAAAACAATTTGAAAGTTATTTTCAATGAAGATCGCTCCTCAATGATTGAAATTCAGGGGGTCGACGCCAGCTCCAAAGGTCTGGGCATCTCTCAGGCTCAGAATAACTGGCAAAAAGATGCCAGCATTGAAACTTCTATCACTCACATCGAGGACGCGATTTCCAAACTTCGCACTATGGCTTCAGATTTTGGTAACAACTACTCCGTTGTCCAAAGCCGCGAAGAGTTTACCGATAATCTGATCAACGTATTGACTGAAGGCGCCGACAAGCTGACTTTGGCCGATATGAACGAAGAGTCCGCAAACATGCTGGCTCTGCAAACCAGACAGCAACTGGCTATTAACTCTCTGAGTTTGGCTTCTCAGGCAGCCCAGTCAGTTCTGAAATTATTCTGATTGCGGGATATATCTTGCCGTTTTTGTTCCCGGTTGGTTTCCAGCCGGGAAATTTTTTGTGTAAAATAACATTTTATTTACTTCGAGTCGTTTTATTATCCAATTATTAATAATTTTGTTTATATGATGTGAATGAGAAATAAATATTTAGTTCGGTTTTTATGGTCTTTAGTTCTATAATCGGCTGAAAATAAGGCTTAAAGGCTTAACTGTAAGACTAAATAGGGAGCTCTGAAAACGGCGGAGCTGAAAAAAGGCATTGCTAAGGTGCCTAATTTGTGTTAATATAAAATCTGTAATGTTAGTATAACATTCACAGATTAATGTGTTCCAAAGTATTGGAGAAAAAAAATGGCAGATATATCACTTACAGCGAGCATGCGTTCCAATCTGTTGTCATTGCAGTCCACACAAAGTCTGATGGACATGACGCAGGAACGTCTCTCGACCGGAAAAAAGGTTAACTCGGCAATCGACAACCCTTCTTCCTACTACACCGCTCAATCCTTAAACAACCGCGCGAATGACCTGAGCAGCCTGCTTGACAGCATGGGACAGGGCATTCAAACCATTAAGGCGGCGGATGAAGCAATCACCACCATCACTTCATTTGCGGAGCAGGCCAAGGCTATCGCCAACTCAGCGCGCGATGTACCGTCGAATTTTGATAAATATGCAATCACCTCCGAAGAAGTAACTTCGCCTGTAAAAGGTGACATCATTATTGATGCGCGTACTGATTTGAGCACTTTTAACCTGAGTGTTACGGATGCAGATGACGGTAAGAAATTTAGCGTTTATGTTGATGGTAGCAAACATGATATTACGGTCAGCGGCGGAAGCGCTAGCGCCGTTGAAGCTAATGTCGTCAATCAGTTGCAGGGCTTGGGCTTAAATGCCAAGGGTGATGGAGCGGGCGGTATTATCGTGTCTTCAACCGACGGTTCGGCCATCTCCTGGACGAATGGTACTAATGGTAAAGATGGAGCTACTAATGGCTTGGCAACCTCAACCAGTGCGGCCGTTGTCGTAACCTTGGATGGTACCACCGGCGCCAACTCGGCAACCATTGCCGGCGCAATCAATGATGCGGCAAAATCAAAGCTTGGCATTACAGCCGAGGCAGACGGTAAAGCTCTGTCTGTTATGGCCAAGGATAAACAATTCCGCATTTTCAGCGACGGCACAACGAATAATGTAACGGCGCTGAAAAAACTGGGTATTGAAGGCAGCCGCAAAGCCGGAGATGCCACCAAGGAAACGGAAGAGCGTACCAGCTATGCCAAACAGTTCAATGAAATTCTGGAACAGATTGACGCTTTGGCCAACGATGCCGGTTACAAAGGTATTAATCTGTTGCAGGAAAACAACCTGACCGTCGTCTTTAACGAAGATCGCTCTTCAATGATTGAAATCAAAGGCGTTGACGCCAGCTCCAAAGGTCTGGGTATATCTCAGGCTCAGAACAACTGGCAAAAAGATGCCAGCATTGAGGTTTCGATCAGCAATATTGAAGATGCAATCTCCAAACTTCGTACCATGGCTTCCGACTTCGGTAACAACTACTCCGTTGTTCAGAGCCGCGAAGAGTTTACCGATAACCTGATTAACGTATTGACTGAAGGCGCCGACAAACTGACCTTGGCTGATATGAACGAAGAGTCCGCAAATATGCTGGCTCTGCAGACCAGACAGCAGCTGGCTATTAACTCTCTGAGTTTGGCTTCTCAGGCTGCTCAGTCGGTTCTGAAACTGTTCTGATACTTTGTCAATATAAATCCGTTGCTTTGGCTCCCGGCTTGTTCCGGGAGCTTTTTTATCCGTAATTTGCCGCAAAGTTTAATATTAATGTAATATAAATAGACTTGATTTCTGCTGTTTTTATGCTATATTGAAAAATGGTTTAGACAAAAAAGAGAGTTTACTATGCCCGATTATGAAAAATTTATGGCAGAAGTTAAATCTGCATTGGCAGAAGACAGAGATCTCAAGATAACGGCGGCGGATATTGAACATTTTTCGCCGCAGCAGATTATGGATATCCGCAAAGTCATTGATGATTACAGCATTGCCTATGTCAACAAGGCATTGCGCCAGAAGCTCATTACCAAAGAAGCAGCCGATTATTTGAAAGGAATCTTTGGCAATTCCATGGAAACGACGCGCAGCATCTATAAGAATGTCAGCGAAACGCTGTTAAGAAATTTCCGTCCGCATAAATTAAAACGTCTGGCCGAACTTGGCGAGGAACCGTCGCCTGATGAAATTAACGCCATTAACCTTGAAACCGGAAAAGTTGAAGAAAACACCGGCATAGACGGGCATGACAATATGAAACGCTATAAGGAATACCGCGTAAAGCATATTACGCCGTTTACCAATATGCGTCTGACTTTTTACGACTTCCGTGATAATCCGGTTTATGTGATTATGCCCGGATTAAAAAACGTGCGCCGTGCCATTGACAAGATAAAAATGCCGGTAGTCGACAAAAAGACCGGCAAGGTGATTTCTCACGGCGGAAAATATTATAATCAGTATCAGGCCGAGGTGCAAAAGCTGCGTACGGCTTGCGGTACCGACAACGCTTTGTTTAAAAGAAAATTAAAAAAGATTCAGCTGCCGCATGAGCGGTTGAATGACGTTGTCCGCCTGACCATTACCCGCAAATATTATATGGATACGGAAGAAACGCTTAACATCTTTTCTCAGGATCCTAAATACGGCGTCATAGAAGCAGAAACCAAAGATGCTTTCAATGCCAACAGTTCTAACAGCAAGGACTATAACGAAAAAAATTATCGCGATAAAAAGATGTTTTTGCATATGAGCGTAAAAGGGCATCCGTTTGTTGTGGAATGCCAGATAAAAATCACCAAACTTTTTGAAGGTGATATCAAAACGCATGGGATTTATGCCGGAAAGTCCAATCCGCCGTTGTCGGAAGCCGGTAATGTCCTGATATCTTCCGAGCACACTGGCGATTACGGTTTGCGTTTTTGGGAAGAGAACCTGAAAAAGTACAAAGGCGTCGGAGACCGGCTGATTGCCAGAAAAAATGTTTTCAAATACAAAATGGCCATTCAGAAAATTAACAAGGAATCCATCCGTGCATATAATCTGCAGGTTTTGGACAAGGCTTTTCGTCTGGAAGACTTTAAGCAGGCCAACGGCAAAAATTTTGATGCCGAGAGCAAAAGCATATACAGCGGCAGAACTGAAAAAATATTCAAAAGCGTTGCGGACTTTATAACCAAAAACTTTATTTACCGCCCGTTCAAGGCCTATGACATGAGCAATGCTTTCAATGTGACCGATGAAGAGCTCAAGTCTTTGGGACTGTTGATTAATGCCGAGCAGATGCAGGACTTTGCCGAAAGATACAGCAGTTTCATCATTCCCAAATACAATGGCCGTATTGAAGGCAATGAAGCGCAGTTTTTCTCGGAAGGGGACAATCGTTTTCTGACGCAGGTTCACTTTTATCAGGACGGCTACAACGAGCGTGAGCTTGACGATGTCATCGCCGATAAAGACGAAATCGAAGCCCTGAGGGAACGCGGCTTCAAATATGAAGATCCGAGAACGGAATATATTTACAAAAGACTTGATAATCAGCGCAGAAATTATCATAATAAAAGACAACAGAGCCAAAAACACAATGCCAGACGCATGTGGGCTCAGTCTCGAAATTATGACAGATAGGAATAATAATGCGCAGATTATCTTTGGTTTTGTTTGGTCTGATGACCGCGATTTCGCAGGCTTCGGCTCAGGACGCCGTGCTTTCTCTGAGCGGAGACATCGTTGCTCAGCAGCCTGAAAAAGAAGAAACGCCGGCGCCGGCCAAGGCGGAAGATATAGCTGCAGCCAAGTCTGAAGACAAAGGCATATTTTCTTTTTTGAATTTTCTGGACAAGAAAAAGAAGCCGGAAGTTAAGGTAGAAAGCGGTCCGCAGGAGACCGTGCTTGAAAAACTGATTCGTACGGCGGGCGAAGGTGACGTCAATTCTCAGCTCAGTCTCGGCTATATGTATTTATACGGTGAAGACGGCGTTGAGGTAAACCATAAAAAAGCTTTTGAATATTATAAGATGGCAGCCGCTCAAAATGATAATGTGGCAATCAACAATCTGGGCAGTCTTTATTTCAGCGGCATCGGCACCAGAAGAAATCCGCAGCTTGCCGCGCAGATGTTTCAAAAAGCTTCGGAACTCGGCAATATTGAAGCTTCGGTCAATCTGGCTTTCTTGTATCTGGCCGGACAGGGCGTCCCCAAAGACGGAAATGCAGCCATGGATCTTTTTATGAAAGCTTCGGCCAAGAATAATCCGACGGCTGATTTTATGCTGGGTTATGCCTATTTTCGCGGTTATGTCATGGAACAGGATTTGAGGGAAGCCTTTGAGTTGATTCGCAAGGCTGCAAACGCCGGTTATGACGATGCTCTTTTCCAGCTTTCCGAAATGTATATGAACGGCTGGGGCACGCCGCAAAACTACGGCAATGCGGTTCGGGCGCTGCGCAAAGCCGTCGATCAGGGTAATGTCGACGCCATGATGGCTTTGGGTGATGTGCTGGCCATTGGCGAAAAATATCCCCGTGACATTTATTATGCCCACGTTCTGTTCAACGTGGCCTCCGTCCGCGGTGCGGAAGGCGCGGATGAAAAGCGTAATGTTCTGGAGAAGAAGCTCAAGATCGAAGAATTGCTGCAGGCACAGACCCAGGCTGAACAATATGTTGAAAAACCTTCGGAACTCACGGTCTATATCCGGCAGACTTTTGGCGACAATATCAAAGGTTATATCAGCGATGCGGTTGATGAGTTGATGAAATCCAAAACGCCGGCTCTTAAAGACAAAAAATAATATTCAAAAAAAATCCCCCGGATTTCCGGGGGATTTTTTTGTATCGTCGAAACGGCTTATGCGGCTTTGTTCATTTTTTTAGCGGCAAAGCTGTTCATTGTCTCAATGACATAATCCTGAGATTCTTTGTCCAGATACGGATGCATCGGAATGGAAAGAACCGTCTTGGAAAGTTTTTCGCAAACCGGCAGGCTGCGGGTGTTCCATTTGGCGTAAGCGGTCTGAGTGTGAACCGGACGCGGATAATAAGCGCCGCAGGGAATGCCGTTTTCTTTCAGATAAGCCATCAGTTCGTCTCTGTCATCGCAGTTGATGGTGTAGAGGGCATAGGCAGACTGGCAGTTGTCAAGCACACGTTGCTTTCTGAAATAGTCGCTCAGATTGTTGTCATAGTTTTTGGCAATGGTATAGCGGTCTTTCAGTTCCTGATCAAAAACTTTCAATTTCTGCAAAACAACGGCAGCCTGGAAAGTGTTCATGCGGCCGGTCATGCCCAGACGCACGTTGTCATAGTGGTCTTCGGGGCTCATGCCGTGAACGCGGCAGGATTTGACCAGTTCGTTTTCTTCATTGGTATTGGAGAAAACTGCGCCGCCGTCGCCGTAGCAGGCCAGCGGTTTGGTCGGATAGAAAGAGGTAGCGGTCATGTCGGTGATGTTGCCGGCTTTGGTGCCTTTATATACGGAACCATAGCTCTGGGCCGCGTCAGACAAAACTTTCATGCCGTTTTTGTGGGCAATGTTCATAATGGTGTCATAGTCGCACGGAGAACCGAAAATATCGACGGCAACAACGGCTTTCAAGTTCAGTTTGCCCTCTTTTTTAACTTCTTCAATGGCTTTTTCCAAATCTTTCGGATTCATATTATAAGTGTCCGGATCAGAGTCAACGAAGACCGGGGTGGCGCCGAGCAGGGCAACACATTCGGCCGAAGCGACAAAGGTGAAAGAGGAAACGAAGACGGCGTCGCCGGGTTTGACGTTCCAGGCCATCAGAGCCAAAGTCAAAGCATCGGTACCGGAACCGCAGGTCGAACAGAATTTAGAGCCGGAGTAATTGGCGAGCTTTTCATCCAGTTCGCGGGTTTCGGGACCCTGAGCATAGCCGCCGTGGTTCAAAATGGTTTTGAAAGCGTTAAGAAAATTTTCCTGTCCGATAATTTTCTGAGAAGCCTGAACGTCAAAAAGATTAATCGGTTTTGAAGGTTTGTTTGTCATATAAGTCATCCTCTATTGTTGTTTTAACTGAGGATGATACTATGTTAAAACGTAGCGGAAAGCAAAACACAAAAGGTTTCAGAGCTGTAACAAAAATCAGGACGGCTCGGCGTTTCCGGCAGTTACGGCGTAAGAGACGATACTTTCGCCGTCGAACCTGTGAATATAATATCCGGCCTGACGTTTAAAATCCTGCATTTCTTCAACCGGCCGGAAATCATAATATGCTTCCCAGTTGGCGCTGAACGAGGCAACGATCGGCACGCCGGCAATTGTGCCGTGAATGCCGTTATGCACGTGTCCGCAGGCCACCAGCTTTACCGTGTCACGGTGGCGGCTGATAATCTCGTTGAATTTGTCGCACCAGGATTGCCGGGTTTTGATATCAAAAAAGTTCAGCCCGGCGTTGACGGTGAACTGGTGTACCATAACCACGGTTGGTTTTCCGTCATCGTCCGCCAGCTTTTCTTCCAGCCACTGCAGCTGACCGTCGTCAACACTGCCGCCGGCCGCGCCGTCCATAAAGCTGTCCAGCGCGATAAACCGCAGCGGAAAATCGTTGCAGACGTAATCCAGCCGCTTATCGTGTTCGGGCAGCGGATGTTCGGGAGCATATTGTTTCAGTGCGGCAATGAGTTTTTCGGAATTGTCATGGTTGCCGGTGATGCACAAAAAAGGCGTTTCAAGTTGTTTCAGCATTTGAAAGACGGGGCCGTAGTCCGAAAATCCACGGTTGATGAGATCGCCCGTAACCATAATGACGTCGGGTTTGACATCTTGTTTTTTTATGCTGTCAAGAACGTGCCGCAGGCGTTTGATGCCCTTTTCTCCCTGATAAGAATAGTGCAAATCGGAAATGTGAAAAATAAACATGGCATAACTCCTTAAAATCCGGGATAATGATACATACGCCGTGGTTAAATATTCTCTAATTTAGTTATTGATTTCAATTTATTTAATGTTATATTACTAAAAAAATGAAATTCCAACATACAGTAGGTGTGACTTGACTATAAAAACGCGCTTGTTTTCCCTCCTTTCTTCGGTAATGATCTTAACGGCTGCCTGTGCGACGAGTTCTCAGGCCAACGGCCATGAACATGAAGACGGGTTGGAAGGCTTTAACCGTGCCATGTTTACTTTTAACTATAACCTTGACAAATATGTGTTAAAACCGGTTGCCAAAGGTTATCGCGCCATCACCAACCAAGACGTTAGAAACCGCGTCAGCAGCGCCATCTCCAACATTAAGGAGCCGGTTTCCGCCGTAAACCAGTTGTTGCAGGGCGAACTGCTCCAGTCCGGAATTTCCGTCAGTCGTTTTGTCATTAATACGACGCTGGGTCTGGGCGGAACGTTTGACGTTGCCACCGGCTGGGGGCTGAAAGGCCGTCAGGACAACTTTGAACGCACGCTGGCCAGATGGTGCGTTAAAGACGGTCCCTATATCGTCTTGCCGTTTTTGGGGCCCACCACGCCGCGCGCTTTGGTTGGTACCACGGTTGACGGTTTCACCTCTCCCGTATATTGGCTGACGGACGGTTCGCATGAGGACGGACTCTATGCTTATGGCGCTTATATCGGCATCAAGACCATTGTCGCCCGTGAAGCGGCGCTTGATATCGGTGATGACTTGGAGCGCAATTCCGTAGACTTTTACACGACCATGAAATCGGCTTACCTGCAAAACAAGAGCGATATGGATACCTGCTATAACAAGGGAAATATGAGCGCCGCTTATGATTTTGACTTCGGTATAGACGATGAAGACGAAACATATAACGAGATGGAAGCTGAATAAGCCTCTCAAAATCCAGGAGTGAGATAAATGAAGAAAAGTATTTTTGCCGCAATTTTAGCCTCTGTTTTTCTTTTTGCAACCGGTGCCAGAGCCGATGTTGACGTCGCCAAGGCCGATGCGTTTGTTCAAAAGGTAACCAACGAAGGCATTGAAGATATCATCAATGCCGATGTTCCGCAAAAGGTAAAGGATGAGCGTTTTGAAAAACTGTTTAACAGCGCTCTGGATCTGGACTTCATCGGTCAGTTTGTTTTGGGACGTTATTGGAAGACCGCCACGCCCGAGCAGCGCAAGGCTTTTATAAAAGTATACCGCGAACTGAACGTCAAAACCTGGTCGGCCCGTTTTGACGAATTCAAAGGCAAAAGTTTCAAATTTGTCGGTTCCACGCCGTCAAATTCCAAAAATCAGGTATTTATCAATTCTACCGTAGCCATGGGCGAGGGTGAGCCGGCCAAAGTGGTCTGGCGCGTAAAACAAACCGGCAGCACGTTTAAAATTGTCGACATCATTATTGAAAACGTCAGTCTGGCAATTACGGCCCGCAATGAATATTCCGCCTTTATTAAAAACAATGCCGGCGGAATTGACGCTCTGATTGCCGATTTGCAGAAGAAAGTGAAAGCGCCGGTCAAGCCGGCCGGAAAATAAATTCCGAAAATAAAACCTCCGCAAAGCTGCGGAGGTTTTTTTTGACTTACAAAAAATTAAACAATCGTCTTTATGCTGTTGATATCGGTTCCCGCAATAAGGAGATGAAAATGAAGCAGTTTTATAAAGATGCTGTTGTCGGAGTGCTTGTTTCGCTTCTGATTGTAGGCGGCTATGCTTGTTATGATTATATGAACAATCTTCCGGAGCCGGATTATCGGATTACCACGCCGGTGCCGCCCTATGATTTCTCTTCCCTGCCGGAGCGCAAGACCATAAATTATAATGGTAAAGAAATTAACGAAAAAGAATTTACCCGCGTTTTGGTTTTGGATACTTCCTATGACCCCTATGACCCCCGTCGCAATGGTATTTATGCCTCGAAAGTTATTGGTAATTCTCCGTCGAAATATGAAAGTCTGCACTATTTTGACTTTAATAATGATGGTTTCTGGGAAAGGGTTCCGACTTTGCGCTGGGATGCAAATTGGATTTTGGCGTATAATGATAAAGCCGAAGATTTTACGCCGGGTGATATCATCGGCACCTATTTTTCTGCTCGGCGGCCGGATGATGGCTCGGCATTTTCGCTGTTGAAATATCTCAATGATAATAAAGACGAAATTACCGAAACAAGCCCTGTTGCCGGCAAATTAAAACTAATAAATCAGCACGGAACGGATATCAATGTCTATAAAAACAGTTTGCAGCCGCTGAGCAATGAAATAAAACTTCCGCTGAAACTCAAGATCATTCCGCATCGGGAAGTTACCAAAGAAGGCAATGTCCTTGGTGATTATATTGAAGTAATACTCAAAAAAGGTGTGAAATCAAAAATTCAAGAAGTATGGCTCTACACCGATCCGGGTATGAACGGTTATTATCCGCCGATACCTGTTACCGATGAAGAAATAAAATCTCTGCCCAACATCAAAGGCCACGGAACCTTATATTCATTGCATGAGGCCATGCAGCAGGACACGTCCGGACAGCTGAAAAATAAGGTGCGGAAATATCTGTCCGAACCGAACTATTTCATTCGTCGGCAGCTGCTTCTGGATATTCTTTATCTTTGGGCAGGCTGTCAGAATGCAGATCCGCGCAGCCGTCTTTCCGAAAACGGCAAAAACTATATCGGCGATGCCCGCAAACAGTTCTTTATTGAAAAGGTCATGGGGCAGCCGTTCAGAGGAACCCACACCGGCAAAGAAGAAACAGCGGCGCCGCATCATGCTTCCGTATTTTACCTGCTGGATTCGTTTAATAAATATGCCGACCATATTGGTTTACGCTTGTCTTTCAGTGGTGTTCTGAAGCCGGTTTTTATGGCTGCCGGCAGCCGGAATGGCGAAATATTTCAATGGATGATTGATAAAATTATCTTAAATGAATCCATTTGGGGTGAGCCGAAGATAAATAATAAGGCTGTAGCAGATTCGATAAAAGCGTTTTATACACAAAACGGAGAGCTCCAAACCAAGTTGATGCTTCATGAGCTTTATAACATCTTAAAATTAGCAAAAGAAGTTGACTTGTATCACGCACTGCGCCACAGCGGCGTCATTGCGCCCGGTATTGATATGAAGGACTTCGGTCACTTTGTGATTGAAGGTGGCGCCAATGGTGAAAATCTGTATGGTACCAAAGGCAATGACATTTTCATCGGCCGTGACGGTAATGATGCTTTTCTCGGCAAAAAGGGAGATGACGTTTATATTTTTGACTTAAACGAGGGTGATAACGTGATTATTGAAGAAGGCGGAAACGATACAATTGCTTTCGGTGCCGGCATAAAACCCGAAAACATAGACATGTCTCTGAACGGCAAAGACCTTTTGATTAAGATAAACGGCGGTGAAAGCGGCAGCATTCATGTTCGTGATTATACCGTTGATGACAAATACAAGATAGAAAATTTGCTGTTTGCGGACGGTTTGCGTCTAAATATCGCCTCAATGCTTTCTCCTGAATAGAAAGCGGATATCGGAGCAGGTATATTTTTTGCAAAAATAAACCCCGGCAAAACGCCGGGGTTTTTATAAGTCGCTTCAAAATGCTATTTCTTTTTGGAATTCATATATTTTTCCAGCCAGTGAATATTATATTGGCCGTCAATGAATTCCGCCTGGGAAATAATTTCCTGATGCAGCGGAATGGTGGTCTTAACCCCCTCTATGACAAACTCTTCCAGAGCGCGGCGCAGACGCATCAGTGCGGCGTTTCGGGTTTTGCCGTGAACGATGAGTTTGGCAATCATGCTGTCATAATAAGGAGGAATGCTGTATCCGGAATAGATTTCGGAATCAACGCGAACGCCGAGACCGCCGGGAGCGTGCCATTCGGTAATCTTGCCCGGCCACGGAGCAAACGTTTCCGGGTCTTCGGCATTAATACGGCATTCAATGGCGTGTCCGCTGAACTGAATGTCTTCCTGCGAGTAGCCGAGCGTTGCACCGCTGGCGATGCGGATTTGTTCTTTGACGATGTCAATACCGCTGATCGCTTCCGTAATCGGATGTTCCACCTGCAAACGGGTGTTCATTTCCAGAAAATAGAATTTCCCGTCTTCATACAAAAATTCCATGGTGCCGGCGTTGTTATAGCCGAGAACTTCTGCTGCATGCCGGGCAATCTCGCCGATTTCCGCGCGTTGTTTCTGGTTCAACGCCGGAGACGGGGTTTCTTCAATCACTTTCTGATGATTGCGCTGAATGGAGCAGTCGCGCTCGCCCAAATGAACCACATGACCGTAATTGTCGGCCAGAACCTGCATTTCAATATGGCGCGGTTTCTGCAGATATTTTTCCATATAAACGACGTCGCTCGGGAAAGATGCTTTGGCCTCGGCTTTGGCCATCGTATATGCTTCCTTCATTTCCTCGTCGTTAAAGGCGGTTTTCATGCCTTTGCCGCCGCCGCCGTCTTTGGCTTTGACAATAACCGGATAACCGATTTTGTTGGCCCATTCAATGGCGTGTTCGACGCTTTCCAGAGCCGGAGAACCCGGAACGACCGGCAGTCCGGCGCGGATAGAAGCTTCGCGGGCGGTAATTTTGTCGCCCATCATCCGCATGGTTTCGGGTTTGGGGCCGATAAAGGTAATGCCGTGTTCTTCCACCATTTCGGCAAAGTCGGCGTTCTCGGAAAGAAAACCGAAGCCGGGATGGATGGCGTCGGCGCCGGTAATGTGCGCCGCGGAAATGATGGCGGATTTGTTCAGATATGAATCGGTCGAGCGGGCCGGACCGATGCAGACGGCTTCGTCGGCCAGACGGACGTGCATGGCGTCGGCGTCGGCTTCGGAGTGCACGGCAACGGTGCGAATACCCATTTCGCGGCAGGCGCGGTGGATTCGCAGGGCAACTTCACCTCGGTTGGCAATCAATACTTTTTCAAACATATTTTCATCCTAAAAAGTTTTAGTGAAATTTTGATTTATTCAATAACAACCAACGGTTCGCCGTATTCGACCGGATCGCCTGTGGCGACCAGAATTTTGGTTACTTTTCCGCCTTTGTGCGCCTTAACGGGATTGAAAGTTTTCATGGCTTCAATCAGGCATACCGTATCGCCTTCGGAAACGCTGTCGCCCACTTTGACGTAATCGGGAGAATTCGGATCTGCGGACAGATAAACGACGCCGACCATCGGGGATTTAACTGTTCCCGGATTTTTAGAATAGTCTTCATCGTTGGCGGCGGACTGGGCGGCAGGAGCGGCCGGTGCCGGCAGCGGTGCCATCGGAGCGGCGGGCAATGGCTGAGGAACCGGAGCAAATGCCGGAGCCGGAGCGACGGTAACTTCGCGGGTCAGACAGATTCTGCAGGTTTCGTCTTCATATTCCAATTCGGTCAGATTGCTTTTATCCAGAATTTCAGCAAGTTTGCTGATAACTTTTGTATCCAATGGATTTGCCATATTAATTCTCTTTCTTAAAATTAAACAAAATACGCTTATTCATACCGCCGATTTCGGCAAAATACAACAAAAATTATCATTTTTGCATAAAATATCCCGTTTTTTCATCAAAATCAGAGCTTTTTTGCATATTTTTTGAAATTTGCCGACGAATTGAAAAATGAGGTTGTTGTGTTTAAATGTATTTATCCTTTTGATTGTGCTGATAAATGGCACGATTTTTGCATAAAATCCTTGAGAAGAATTTTAGGGAGATTTTGTTATGGTTTTAAGCGCATTTATGCCTTCCGTGACCGGTATGGAGGCTCAGTCTCATGCTTTGGAGCAGGTCAGTACGAACCTGGCCAATATGACGACCGTTGGTTATAAAACCAATGAAACGATGTTTTACACGATGCTGGGCTCTCAACCGGCGGTCAAAAGCAACCAGAGCGGTTTGTCTTCGTCCCGGGTGGATGTTACCGGCGTTGGCTACTATGATCGTACCAATGTCAGCAATCAGGGTATCGTTTCAAGCAGTTCCGGCAATTATGATGCCGCAATTAACGGTACCGGAAACGCGTTTTTCATCGTAAAGGACCGCTATACCAACGATACTTACTATACCCGAGCCGGCGATTTTACGACACAGACGACCAACGGTGACGTCTATCTTGTTTCGAAAAACGGTTTGCGTGTTCAGGGTTTTCCCGCTCTGGAAGACGGAAGCTTTGGTTCTTCTCTTGAAGACATTATGATAACATATCCCGAAAAAATGCCCTCGACGCCGACCACTAAAGCGCAGATTACGTCTAACGTGCCGGCTACCGGCGTCAATACCAGCAGCTACGGTATCACCGTATACGGACCCAACAACGACGGCCGCACCATGAATATGGTTTTTACCAAAGTTGAGGGCAAGACCAACACCTGGGATGTCACTTTCACGGTAGAAGACGGTACCGTAACCACGGCCGAGCCGATTGAAGCGGTTTTCAATCCCGACGGTACGCTTTTGTCGCCCAAAGACTTCAACGTTACCGTCAATTGGGATGACGGAAGTTCCAATAATGTTGCCATGAATATTGAAAATATGACGCAGTATGACGGCAGCAGCGGCATCACAAACGTCAAACAGGACGGCGCTCCGGGCGGAAACTTTTTAAGCAGCTCCATCGGAGAAGGCGGTGTCGTCGTAGCCAAATACAGCAACGGCAAAACTTTGAATATTGCCAAATTGGGTGTCGCGTCTTTCCAGGCGCCGGACAATCTGACGCCCATTTCCGGAACCTTGTTTGAAGCCAATGCCGACAGCGGAGCCATCACTTATCCTGAAGACAATTATGTCGTTCCCCAGGCGTTGGAACAGTCAACCGCTTCGGCCGAAACCGAATTCAGCAAACTGATGATTGTGCAGAGGGCTTATGCGCTGAACTCAAGCTCTTTCACCGTCAACGATGAAATGTTGCAGATTGCGGTCAATCTGAAAACATAAAAAACATATACTAAAGACCTGAAAAATCCGGCGGAATTACCGCCGGATTTTTTTTGCAAATATATGTGAATTATTGTATATTTACCTGCCTTGCAGCTGTGCAGCACGGTGAGCGGCATAATCCTTGTTAATTTCGCCGATGTTGTCTCTGAACGGCGACTTTACTGATTTCGGACGTTCTGTAGTTCCGCGTGCACGCCCGACAACGGCTTGTTTGCAACGATGGTCAACCATTTCCCATTCTTTTTTTTGGGATGGGTCTACAAGAATACCGCCGTTTGAAAGCGGAACGCCGAGTTCATTTTTAGCAAAGCCGAGCTGATTTTCCAACTGGCGGGCAATTTCCGGGTCTTTGGTCAAAATAAATTCGTCGCCCCCGTTGGCCATAGCCGCATAAACGCCGTTATTGGAACCAGTCATGCCGTTAACGGATCTGCCGTTATTGTTCAACTGAGAATATGCGCTCATCTGGCGGTCAATAGCTTCAAAGTCGTTCATTGTCCCTTCAATGACCTGACTGGTACCGTTGCCGACTACGGCAAACTTGAAGTTTTTCCATGTCGAACCGCCAAAAGATAATCCTTTGTTTTCTTTGGGGTAGCCGTTATTGTCATAGGAATCGGCAATTTTAAGAGCGTTTCCGTTGCGGCGGACAACCATATAGGATTCCTTGTCAAAGCCCAATTTTTTTATAAATTTGTCCAAATATTCTTGCCAAAAATAAAAAAACGTGCTAAACCGTCGTTTACACACATAGAGTTAATTCACAATTATTACACCTAAATTTTTTAACTTATGAAAAAAATCATGTTTACTGCTTGCGCAGCAGTTGTGAGTGTTGCAGTTTTTACTGCCTGCGGTAATGGTTCATCTTCGGCTTCAAAGGTTTCAGAGGAGAAAGTCAACGGAACCGCCTATGCCATCACCCGAACCACGAATGAAACCGGAACGGTTGTCTTCGGCGTTAAAAACGGTGAGGAGCAGGTCATTCCCAACGACTATGCGTCGATGTCCTATACCCATGGTTACTTTCTGGCCGGATATGATAAGATGATGGCCGGCGTAAACCTGAAAGGGGCAGCGCTTTTGGATCCGCAGAACGGAGAGGAGGTCATAACCAGTGACAGCATCTCTTTCAACGAAGAAGGCGGTTACTTCATCGGAAAGGGCAAACAGTCGGGTATCGCCTTGTTCTACCCTGAAAACAAAGTCGGTTTTTATGCTTTGCGAGATTATGTCATTTCAGGCAATATCGTGCTGGCAAAGACTTATGAGGGCTGGGGTGCTTACCGTAACACCGCGCCGAATGACACCATCATCGCGCCCAACGACTATACAAAGATTGTGTTGTTGGATTATGGCAAAAAAGTTGAGTTTTTGGTTCCTTATGAGAAAGGAAACTGGCTCAAGCTTGACGCCAAAGATGAAGGCGTAGAACTTCTCACTGCTGCTCAGGCCGGAAAGCTGAAAGGCTGGCAAAAGGATGCCGAAGCTTTTGTGATTAAGAAGTAAGTTTTAATTCTTATAATTTCCCTTGTTCCGCTGCGAGCCGAACGAGGGATTTTTTTTTTCTTTTTTGTCTGCAAAATCTTGTTCGCCTTATCGAATAAGGATGGCGAAGCCATCAGCGATGAGATTAGATGGACAAGCAGGGCCCGTCCCCAAGAGGAGAAGCTTTAGCGCGCTCCGATTGGTTAGAGCACAAAAAAACCGTCATTAAAGGAGAGAGTTTTTTAATGGTGCGAGGAATTGCTAAGCAAAAAAGCAAAAGATTTTGCTTTTTTGTCTGCAAAATCTTGTTCGCCTTATCGAATAAGGATGGCGAAGCCATC